>Ga0209475_10000118_pt1 | contig 240449 bp, 228 predicted proteins | sample tdDd471_FD_187128 | JGI IMG/M metagenome (GOLD analysis project Ga0209475, IMG submission 187128) | Marine sediment microbial communities from the Atlantic coast under amendment with organic carbon and nitrate - tdDd47.1 (SPAdes)... | ecosystem: Environmental > Aquatic > Marine > Coastal >... | reverse complement strand
AGGAACGTGTGCAGTGGAGGAACTACCAGTCCCGCTACGAGGCGCAGCAGGACATTTTGGAATACATTTCCATGTTCTATAACAGTCGCCGTCTGCACTCATATCTGAATTACATGAGTCCCAATGATTATGAACGGCAATTTAATGGAGCGGAAGGAAGCGGCTTAACTGGGGTGTAACAAAACCCTTGACCACGTCAGATATCATTGGGTATATCCATGAGGGCCGGAATCTCAATACCAGTCGCGTGATCGAAAACTACTACGCCAACGACATTAGGACGAACTCAAGGTGGATGGCCGAGGAGTAGGCCCCGGTAACTGTAAGCGAGCGTTTACAAAAATGGGTTGTGATGGGCTGGATTGTATAGGAACTGTTACAGATTAGATCTCGACCACGAATGTGGGGTCGAATCCACATGATTCCCTCGGATACCCACGCTGGTTGCTGACCAGTCGGGTACCCTTAACGAAATTATCTACGGAATGGTGCGTGTGTCCAAAAAACCAGGCATCGATATGATTCCCCATCAGGTACTCCAGGTCACTCCAGAATGCCCCACTGATCGGTGATACCGGTTCCTGCGGTAACTGAGCGACTGGAGAAGGGGCGTGATGGATAACCACCACCGTTTTTTCGGTACTGGTTTCCAATGACGCTGCCAGCCACTGGAGCGATTGTTGGTGCAGTGTCAGGGCGTCCTCTGGTGTGAAGAGTTCGGATTGCTGGTTCTCTTGCGCTATCCGAATGGAACTCACTTTCGTAGTACTCGTGATTACCAGGCTCATAGATAATCGGCTTGCCAAGCCGTTGAGCCTCCTCTCTGGCCCACTCGACTCCTGCTCCGTTGATACTGATATCACCCGCTAAAACTACCACATCGGCGATAGTGCCGGGGATCTTCCAGCACTGACGCCTGCACTTCAGGTGCAGATCGGATAGTGCCTGGATTTTCACAGGGTGTTCTTACTGGCCACCTGTTATGCGTCATGGTTGACGCCTTCACATCCGTTCTCAACGGCTTGTAAAATGGCCTTGTCAATCATGCGTGTCAGCAGCGTGTTGCCTTCCTCGTCCTCTCGGTTTATTTCCTCAACCACTACCATGGCAAATTCTGTCGCGTCGGTAACATCAACGGCAGGTTCGTTTGGTTTGTCTGGGTTGTATAAATCTGGGTGGTTCTCGGCAGCGTGTCGCAATGTTCCGATTCCAAGACTCAGGTCAATACGTTCGCCATTCAGTACGCTGGTTAGCGGTAGGTCAAATAATCGCATTGCATCAACAGTCTCGCCGCTAGATCTCAAATCGGAAAATGCAGGGTCTTCGTTTATCGCGTTAAGGTACGCATCAGCAGGTATTCCGAACTCGTTAAAACACTGCGCACATCCGCTTCGTGGTAGTCCGTGCTTACAGTTTGGTTCAATCATTGCTCAATCTCCAAAAACGCATAACAAGTCAGTCGTGTGGACGCTTTGCTCCCGCCGCACACCTCAATCGGTAGCCATGTGCGATGCGCAAGCGAGAGGCCTCCTCGATCAATGCCCTGCCATCTCTTGCCGAGGCTACCGGGGTATTCCGGATGCGTCCCAGCCTGGATCCTCGGCGTCCATTAATCTTGGTTACGACCCAATCGCCCAGCAGATCCCGCGTTAGGGTGATCTGGTAGTAGCGCGTGCCTTTTATGAAAAATTGCTCCATCATCGGATGATAAGTCACGCCCAGGCTCAATCAGTGAGCCACCTGTCTCAAATAGTCATCTTTGCGGGCCAGGAAACTCTCCAGCAAACGGGCAAAGATCCGGATGCTGCTTGTTAAAAAAGTCTTCTTTAGGATTGCCCGCTCTTCCATATCGAGGTGGAAAAAGCGGGGGTCGATATTCAAACCGTGTGCGAACTCCCCCAACACGCTCTCCAGGACCACATCGAAGTGCTCAGGGCTTGGGCCTTCGACGTGGACGATTTTTAGCCGAGAACGCAGTGCCTCTGGAATCTCGGATGCGTCGTTCGCCGTAAAAATCCAGTTGATTTTGGATATATCACAGGTTTTCAGCAGGCATTCGTCATACCATCTGGTGGACGACTCCGGCTCGGTGAATTGGAGTAGGGTGTCGATCAGGTTTCCGTTATGGCGATTGGTCCCCAGCTTATCAATTTCGTCCACGATAACAATTGGATTCGCTACCATGGATTCTTGAAATATGACGAGCGGCAGCGACGGGTAGGTGCTGCCCCAACCCCGCGCCGTACCCTGGAAAAGCTTATTGTCTGCCGACCCAGCTGCCGATTGGAACTGGACATGCACATGGCAAGACTTGCCCAATTCCCGGCAAAATTTTGTTTTGCCGATACCAGGAGGCCCAACCAAAAGTATCGGGTCGAATTTGAACTCCAGATGTCCATTAGCTACTCGAAAGAGCAGGCCCTTGAAGATCTTATCGATAACGGGTGTGAACCAGGGGAACTGAGCCTGCAGAAGATGCATGGCAGAGACAACCTTATCCAGTTCCAGTTGATGGATCGGAATACCATTCGCTAATTCCCTGAATTTCCTTAGATAGTGGTGGTCATCCTTGTGAAACTCCGGAATGCCCTCAAACACACGGTGCTTAGGCCGCTGCTGTCTTCGGTCGATGTCGTCGATGACCTCTTGCAGCGCTTCCGGACACTGCGCTTTCTGCTCGGCGTTTGTGTCTGATTCTGTCATTGTTGTTTTTTCCGTTTGCGGATTAAAATGTTGCACTAGTGTAAACTAGTGCATATTGTATCTTTGTCAATTGGTTTTTTGGGAAAACGGAGCATTTAATGCTAACCCACGAGAAAATAGAGCAATTCAGGCAGATCTTGGGCGTATCCAGGCGACAGTTGGCGATACGGGCAGAGGTAAGCGCTACTCCTGTCAACGATTACCTCAATGGCTCACCGTACCGGATCAGCGCCAGCCGAATACAGCGGCTGCTTGAAATATTGAAGCTGGATGAATTCGGGGATCCGACCGTCGGGAGTATGCATTTTTCCTCGCTATCAATGGAGGCGCTGGATATGCTGAAGACATGGGTGCCGGAACAGCCTGGTAGTTGGCTGTTCAGTGAATTGCAGGTTGTCGGCCAATCTCCTAGTGAGATCAAAGGGCGCTTCTGGGTGCTAAGAAATGTGCGCGATGTGACCCTCGTATTTAGTCCGGATTTTGAGGTGCGCCAGGCCTATTCCGGGGTGCAGGGTCTGGATCGCCTGGCGGAAGAACTGAAAGCACAGCGGCTACCGATCATTCAGTTGCGGGGGGCGCTCAAAAACTTCAAGACGGGGGAGGGTGATGTGGGTTGGGAGATCCGCCAGGCCCTTGATGCTGTCGACCCTACCCCCTCATGGCAGGATGTATTATGTCTGGCTATCGAGCGGTTTGAGACGCCAGAGGCGGCCATGCGGGCACTGCGAAAATGATTGTTTTTTTGGATTTTGATGGGGTATTGCACCCACGGATTGGCTCGCCGGCTTTTCTGCCCCGATGTATGGAGGCACTCGCTATGGCACTACGTGATTTCGAGATCGAAATTGTAGTTAGCTCATCCTGGCGGCAGACCAACCACCTTCCGGAGCTGGAGGCTTTCCTGGCGCCATTGGGTAAGCCGGTAGTTGGGGTTACGCCTGAGTATGTGTCCACTCTCCACTGCCGATACAATGAGATCCTGATCTTCCTGAAAAGAGCAGGACGCAGGAATGAGCCGTGGCTGGCCATTGATGATGATCCGGGATTGTTTCCGAAAGCTGCACCAGTGTACTTCACCGATCCGCTATCGGGATTCATGGAGAGCGACGTGTTGAAAGTTCATACTTTGTTGGACAATGGCATAGGGGGTTCCCGTTGAGCCCCAGTGTTGGTGGCCCTATGTACTGTCGATGGAACTTTGCCCTATTTTTGGTGCGAGATTTGATTTACAACGAGGTTATGGACAAGGTGGAAGCTCAAGTGAGTGATTGGGCAGTTGACTTGGCGCGTCTTGTCATAGCCAGTGGTTTGATCGAACAATCCAAGGCCAACCGGGAAGAAGATCGGCGTATGCGAGTTCGGTCTCGATAAAAATATCTAAGGAAGTTCTGATCTAGCCTGGCGATACCGTGAGTTGAAATCATGACCAAAATTCTATTTTCGACATGAAACCGACCTTTGGAGCGACTGATAGCGTACAACCATTTTCGGCCAGTAGATGACATTTATGCTGATCAATTTGGCGAAGAATGGGCAAAAAGACATTCAATCAAAATTAACCGGTTTCCTGCTGATTGGGGTAAGCATGGAAAGAAAGCGGGGCCACTTCGAAATGAAAAAATGGCAAAGAGTGCTGAAGGTCTTGTTGCTGTGTGGGATGGGCAAAGCCGTGGCACGAAGAGCATGATTGAGTTAGCTGTTAAATATGGCTTGAGAGTCTCTATTTATCGTATAGATAACGACTTGTCTTTTTCATATGAACCCAGTGGTGCTATAGCCCATCTTTGGGAAGAAGTAGAAGAAAGAGCAGCATTATTAGAATTTGGACCAGGATTTTCACGTGAGAATGCAGAGCGTGAAGCAGCTAGGCGTTTGATGGGTAGTGATCGAGGTAAAGATCTCAAAAAAGAATGACTTTTGTGTGTGCAGAAGAAAGTGACCGTTTCTCCGTGTTGGTTAGGGGAAAAATCTAGATGCGATCTCAAAGACAGTGTCTGATGTGGGGTGGTTCAGAGCAAATATGACACAAGTTTTTAAAAAGAGAGGGTTGCCGGTTTTGATGAAGGTGACGAAACCCGAAATTAAAACACATAAAGGTAACCCTCATATTTAATAGTAACGATCGTATTGTCAAAATAAGGTTGGTTTGCTGAATATGTCGGACGAGATGGAAAATGTTGCCAAGGCCTGCAAGATGATGGGGTGCATTTCTGATGGGCTGGTAGAGATCTAGAGCAATAGCCGCGCCACCAACTTGGCCGCCCAGCTTGTCATGTTTATATCACCGGGCAATAGGTTCCCCCCAAAGAGAAATTTCCATGCGGCAATTACCCAGCATGCTAACAAAATTCCCGTACCCGTCCACTGGCAAGGCTCGATGAATCTTTGCCACATCACCTGGTCCAGTAAAGTCGCGAATGCAGTAGCGGCTGGGCCGTTCAACTTGGCTGTGTTTGCATCGGTCCAGGTAATTAGCGCGATGGGCAGGAGTGCATAGAACACCGCAAAGCCGACTGCGCCAGTGATCAGCGCGCCAATCGGCCCGAAGCGGGCCGCGATAAACGCAGAATCATTTACTAACGAACCCAACGAATCACTCCCGCGATGACCATTTCTGCGCTTTCTCATGACCACACCTCCTCGGGAGTCTTGACGCCAATGGTGTATGCAGCATTGGTCGGGGGGAAGTTTGCCTGAATATGGGGTGTCGGCATGCCTTGGTACGACACTGGCGCAGGGCCAGTGCGATAACAAAGGTTCTTCATCTGCAAGTCGAGCGTCGGGTAGATAACACCAGCGTGGAGAGGGCGGATTACCTCCGACAGCACCAACGTCGCAGCCAGCGCGCCAACAAACGGCGTAGCCACAGCACGCGATGCAAGCTGTGTCATACCGCAGGGGTCATTCCGCTCTTGGGCTAGTTTCTTGTAGGTACTGTTCAAATTGACCTCTGCAATGGCGCCTGTCTGGGCGGTCCAAATAGCCGACGGCTTTCGAGGTCCCGGGAAACTGTGCGTTCGAATGTTGCGAAAGTCGCGGTAGCCACTTCCCAGGCCAGCCTCAACGACCATGGCGAACCCGGCTGAATCTATGTCCCGGCGTGCGGCCACATTGTCGACGCCGAACAGGGCTGTCGTCGGCTCATCGCCCAAGACCTTATGGTTTGGTCCGAAGGTGCGTTCGACGAGGCTGGTGGTGAATCCGGCCGCCTCCAGGCGTCGAGCGACGTGCCGCACCTTGTGTTTCCCGAGGTCGTCTGCGGTTAGGAGCAGGCACGTGCTGAGGTTGGATGTTGCGGCCTTGTCAAAATCCTGAAGCACCACATGTGGCCGCCTGTCCATGGGGTACGGGAGCATGCCGAGCGTCCAAGCGTAGGCCTGGCCGAGATGCCCGAGGCCGACGAGCCAGAGCGCCTTGGGAAGGTATTGCAGGGTCGGGCCTCGATTTCCCTTGCTGTACCAGTCAGATACTGCGAGCGGGTCCCACAACGACATGCCGACGGTGCGATGGCCCGCATCAGGAAGGTCGCCGCGTACGTGCAAGAAGGCCTCATTTACGCCAAGGGCTGCTGCCGCCACACCGGCAAGCGGGTTATCCGCCGTGCAGGGTAAGCCTCGGTCCTCATCCGCCGGGGTGGCTGCGGCGCACCAGGCATCCCAGCTCAGTAGGATGCAGAAGTTGGGTGATGGTCTAAGAGGCGCCTTTCCCAGTACGAGTGTCGGTAAATTGGAAATCGCAACCATGGTCACGACACCGCCAAGCTTGCCGACCACCTCGCTGGCCCGGAGGCCGTCGAAGAGCGGGACGCGGAGTACCGGGCTCAAGTCACCGTACACCTCGACCCCACCCAGGAAGGCCCGCGCTCCAGTGTTCAGGGCGGTCAGAAAGCACGCCTGACCCGCCACGTTTTCGGCCCAGCCGTCGCCAAGATGCACGCGCAGCCTATAACGAGAGAACAGCTCCAGCGCTTCCTCGGGGGAAGCGACTTCACCGGCGTCCAGGGCCATCTTGGCCAAACGGTGCATGGATTCAGCATCGAGAGCGCTCATCACGTTACTCCATTTTCTATAAGTCGCAAAAGGCGCCCGACGTCGGCCCCCGAGTACGTCGCCCACATGTGGTTGCCCTGATAGATGTACATCCCTAGGTCCTGGAGCCGAATGTTTCCTTGGGCAAAGCGCGGCACAATGAGCGCGACGTGCCCCTTAACGGCGACCATCGGGTTGGTGCGGTCCGAGCGACTCTGGCCCGGCCCCAAGCGATGGGTGTGCACGTCGGCCACAACACTGAGGCCTTCAGCACGACACAGGTCCCACAGCTTGGAGAAGCTTGCCGCGCTCAGCGAGACGTAGTCGTCATGCAAGGCGTCCTTCTGCAGGTGCTCGTAAGGCAGAATCCGCGTAACCACACGGCGGGCCTCCGCCTTGTGTCCAAGCAGGAAGGCTCCGCTCTCGCGCACACCTGCGCCCTGCTTACATAAGTGTGAGAAGAGGTCAGCCCAGAGCTGCGCCGGGGCCTCAAGCAGCGGCGCAGAAGTAGTCACGGCTTTGAAGAAGCTCATGCACAACCTCCAAGTAGTGGGTGATGCCCTTGGCGGGCTTCCAGATAAGCTGTGGGTACTGCGTCGCCCAGGTGTCGTGGCCGATGAAGCTCGCACGGTCACAGGGGATATAGAGCGCAGTGCCGTTGTTCCAGTCTGGCCTGAAGGCCAGCCGGATGCGTTCGCCGCCGTGGGGCCACTGGCCGAACCCTAGCCGGCTGTTCGTGGCCAAGTCCCAAAACGTCCCGGTGGGCGCCGAGGACGGAAATCCGCTGCAGTTCAGCCGCAGCGTGAACTCATGGCCGTCGCGCGCCGTGACGTTGACATAGAGGTGGGGCCACTCCAGTTTCTTGAACCGCCAGCGGTTGCGGTCCTCCCCCGAGAGAAAGCGCGCCGAAGCGAGGTCGGTACGCAGGGATTGCTCATCCGGTGTCATGCCGCCTCCCAATTAGCCGTTGATACGGTGCGCCGGCACCAGATCGAACGTGACCGAGCACTGCGGACACTTGGTGTGAGTGCCAACGTGCTCATCGACATCCGGCTGCTCGTTGGTCCCGGCCACTTGCAAGACATGCTCGGCGATGTCGCCGGACTGCATGCCCAGCTTGTGTCCCGCCCATTGACGCACGCGGCCCACGGTTGTTGCTGGGCGGAACTTGTGCGTCACCACCTCGGCGCCGAAGCGCACATGGACTTCGATGTGCTTGCAGCGATGTAGGTGAACGCGAACGCAGTGCTCCTTCTTTAGCTGCTTGATGTGCGTCATTTGGGAATGGGCATCGTCGTCATGTTCCTCGACCGAAAGCGTCAAATCGGATGCATCGGTTCCGGCTGGCAGGAGCGCCAGAGCAGCACGCTTCAATTCGTCAATGGTGGCGTTGTCGTCGAGTTCGACCAGCTTAATGTCGGGGAAGTGTTCCGACTGGATGTATACGCGGGTAGGCATCTCTGCACTCCTTATCAGCTAGGCGAGCTCCGCGGGGATGCGTCGCTCATGCTAGATAAGTCGCAGGCAGGTCCGAAAACCGGAAAATAAAGTGTGCCGCGCGCTACAACCTGTTGGGCTCTCCTACGCGGGACAGTGCATAAAGTGTCTGCACTTGGGGCATTCCCACGGGTTCGGTTGCGCGTTGAAGTTACCTTCCATCAACGCCTTCGCGATGGGAACAAGGAAAAAATTGGTGTGCAGCCGGCCATATGGCGCCACTGAGTCGGCAGCTTCCGTGCTCAGGACGTAGATGCTCCCCGTGAACGAGTACCGAGGATGGTTCTCAGCTAAGTACTTGAGCACCCATCTCAAAACCTTGTGCTGTCTAGCCAGCTTGCCGGACGGCTTCGCACGGACGAACTCAATCGTGACGACAGAACCTGATTGTGAAATCCTGTGTGGTCGGACGTGTAGCGGCAGGCCTGCGCAGGTGACGTCGAAGGGTTTTGCCATGGCTGCCCGTGGCGCCTCTAGCCACTTCCGGCCCGCGCCGAGAAGTTGATCTGCATAGGCTCTCAGATGCGGTAATGCATCCGTGAAGCCAGGTCCGAGTGAAGCCAATGTACGCTCAACTTCGCCAGGGGGCTCCCCTGGCGCTTCACCGTATGCCGAGAACAACTCGCGCATCACTGCGCCTTCGATGAGAGCAGCAGGATGAAGGCCAGCGGATGGCCCCAGCTCTTTCACGAAATCGTAGTAGTAGCGCCGTGGACACACACGGTAGGCGATGAAACCGGCTAGGTCATAATGGGTAGGGGGCGGCTCCGGAGTTGCGCCGCCGGGCGGCATCATGGGCCGCGGCAACTCCGCTTGTCCGCAGACGGTTTCGAAAAGATGAGCGGCCTCAGATACTGCCCTGACACACTTGGCATCGTATCTCCCCTGAGTTTCGTAGAGCACCAAATGTGCCTTGGCTCGGGAAAGTGCCACGTACAGTTTGTTCGACGCCTCGGATTCTTCTTCGAAGTTGTTCTTGGAAACGATGGTCTTGAGCAGGGAGCGAGGGACTAGTTCCGAATCGGTGGAGGCCGTGAAGTGTCTGGCGTCGATGTCCACGAGATGGACAGCTTCGAACTCAAGCCCCTTGCTGCCGTGTATGGTCATCACGGCGACAGCGTCGAGGCTGTCCGCCTCAGGAGGGAGGACTCTAAGTTCCCTATCGTCACCAACACTTAGACGGCGGCGGAGGCGCGTGATGAAGCTGCCAACCGTCTGATATGCGTTGCCGCCATCGGGGACACGCAGGTAGTAGATGAACTGCCACAACGCAATGCGGCGAGTGATGTCGAGGATTTCATTCCCGCTAAGGTACGGCCGAAGAATGTCAGTTCTTTCGAGCAACAGTTCGCAGGCGACTTCCCAGGGAGATGTAGCCGATGTCAATCCACCGAATATGTCCGACCATCGTTTTAACGCGACCACGCCGGCTGCGGACAATTCTGTCGGCGAAGCTCCGAGCCATGAGAGCGCAGCTGGCCGGTTCGCCTTAAGCCAGGCTAACAATCGTTCGACATCATCGGACGGAATCTCAAGGTCAGGCAGTCGAGACGCTCGCATCAGGCCGCTGCCAGAACGGTCAACAAAAAGCTGCAGCATCGCGAGTAGGTCTTTGACCTCAGGACGTTGGAAAATATTGCCGAGGTGCAGCGCTGGTACCCCAGCCACGTTCAAGGCTTCGGCGGCAGCTCCGCAGGTCTCATGCGTGCTGGCGAGCACCACTTGGTCACGATATGTGACTCCCAAGTTATGCAGGCGCCGCGCGTTGACGGCAAGTTCCCCTTGAACGACTCGGTCGTTCACACACTTAATGTGGAGAGGTTTGATGCCGCTTGACCCTAGGACAGGTTCAACGTCGTCCAGAGGCAGGACCATCTGGAGTGGGTTGGCGTCTCTCCCCGTGTGCTCGAAGACGCGAACTACTTCTTCGTAGCTACGCCTGTTCTCGTTGAGGGGAAAGACCTTGTGCTTCGGGAAGTCGTCTTTGAAACGAACGATGTTGCGCATGGACGCGCCGCGGAACCTGTAGATTGCCTGCCGCGCATCGCCAACGACCCATAGGCTGTCTGCATGTTCGGCGAGCGCTTTGACGAGTTGAGCGCTGGCCCGATTCACGTCCTGGTACTCATCAACCAGGATGTGTCTAAAGCGGCCGATGCTGGCTGTGAACTTCGCGTAGTCCTTGGACAGCGCCAAGGCGGGCAGCATCACGAGGTCGCCCATGTCGACCAAGTCATTTTTGGCGCGGAGTTTGGTCTCATAGCATCGATACAATTTGGCGACATCGCATTGCTTTGCAAGTGAGGTAGAGGCGGTCTCCAATGCCGAAGCTTCGACTGCCGCAGCGAAGGCCTCTGCATCCGCCAACTCGTCCTTGGCCCTTTGGATGGCCTTGACGACCTCATGCAGCAAGTCGAGTGGGTCGCCCAACGGATTAAACGCGGACAGTCCTAATCCATAGATATGAGGCTCAAGCACCGCAATCTGCGCCATCTTGTCCGCCACACCGAATCGTGGGAGCAGCCCAAACTGTTCGTGGTTCTTGCGCAAGAACTCCAAGCCGAAGGCATGAAACGTGCCTACCCAAATTTCGTGCGCATCCGGTACACCCAGCTCTTGAAGTCTGTCGACAAGCTCGCGGGCGGCCCGATTCGAGAAGGTCAGCAGGAGCAGTTCGCTAGGTTTAACTCCCTTGGAGATAAGGTGCCGGACTCGCATAAGCAGTGTCGCGGTCTTGCCTGTACCTGGCCCTGCTACGATGAGTGAGGTCATCTCTTCCGACGTTGCGGCCTTTGTCTGCATTTCGGTCGGAGTGATGGGATCTTTGGTTTTAACTTCCTCGGCGAGCGGTTCTGGAAGAAGCAATCCGTCGAGCAACTGCTGGCGGACTAGCTCGAGGGGAACGTCCAGCTTTTTCCGAATCTGGGTTGCTGTCACCCCTGTGAGGAAGAGCGCGCGAGCCACCTCTCGAGGCAGCAGGAATTCGCGGGCAAAGGTGTTTGCTTGGAGCTCTGCGCGCTCCCTGGCGCCATAGGCCTCAACCTTTTGCGCTCCAAACGTGTCCCCGTCCTTTGGACTCAGGTTTGAGTCGATGACCTTATGGCAGCTGTCATGATCCTCCGGGTGGAGCTTCCAGTGCCCAAACTCGTGGGCGATAAGGAAGGCTCGTTCTTCACTGGAGGTGTCGTTTCGAACGAAAACCTGCCTAAACTTACGAACCAGGAGTGCGTCAGCCCCACCGAGCATCTCGTCTGAAGGGGAAACAGTTTCAATCGTGAAGTCCTCTGCTTTTTCATCGGCCACCGCATCAATAAGGACGCTTGACCGAATGGCCGACTGCGCAGCGTCCTTGAATAACTCCCTGCGGAGCCGCTTCGCGGCTTCCCTTGCTCGGTGGAACGGCGTCATAAGGAATCTTCATTCCTTTGAAGGGCAAGCAAGCGTTCCTTTTCCTCCTGAGACACCGGAAGGCCGCGTACCGCACTGGCCCAAGTCTCCGTTTGAGGCACATTTGGCTTGCCCGATGCTTTGTAACTCATACTGCCAGCAAGACTGAGTCCTAGGCACTGCTGCAGAGCGTTTACACTAACATTCAGATGACGCGCCAAGTCTTCGAGGATCTTGCTAGGCACATCGTGAATGCGCTTGGTTAGGACCTTAGTCAGCAGCGATGTGGTATCTCCGAGTCCCGCAGCGGCAGCAGCTCTCCTGAGTTTTCCACCTGCAAGCTCGCCAATAGCGGCTCGTGCCACAGCTTCGTCGGACTCGGACCCCGGCTTCGATTCAAGGTCGTGCAAGCGATTTAGAACGAAGCTTTGGAGACGCGATATGGATTCTTCGGAGGCCTCGCCAACTGCTACGGGACTGTTAGCTTCGGGCGAGGCCTCATACGAAGACCAAAGAGCGGCAAACTCCAGGATGTCTTCGCGGTATTCAGGGTATGCTTCGCACGCATGAAGCACCACGGTCGGGGACGGTTTGTCAGCCGAAAAGAAGAACTCGTCCAGAACTTTTTCGAGCGACAGCCTACGGTTGGGCGATGTCATTTCTTGAACTCCTTCTGAACCTTTTTGAGGGCAGCGTTCTTGTAGTTGTTGACGGTACGGGGGGTGACGCCGAGCGCCGAAGCAATATCCTTGACGGGCATCTCGTCGACAAACAACATGACGTAGACGAAGTGCTCTTCCTTGGTCAGGATGGCCTGCAATCGAGCAGCGACCTGCGCATGCCTCTGCTTGATTTCGAAGGCATGCTCTGGAGTTGCCTCCTGGCGCAGAGCGGTTACGATGCGAATTGTCTTCTCGGGATCGTCGTCATCTGACGAACGTTCCATGGCGTCAAGGTTCTCCTGGCAGGAACGCTTCTTTGCCAGCAGACGCCGCTGGAAGTCAAGCGCTCGACGCTTGAACAGTTGACCGAACAGCTTCTTGGCGTGCTCAGCATCACCAGGCCGCGTGACAAGGCACTCCCAGACATACTGAGCAAGCTCTTCTGCGGCCTGGTCCAAGTTCCCGATATTTCCGGGGTAGATGCCACTGCGCACTGCGAAGGCCTTGGACAAGCCGAGTAGACGCCCAGACAGGACCCTCGAAAGCAATCCGATACGACGTTTGTCTCCCGTTGCGCATGCACGCCCGAAGAGACGAAAGACCTGTTCGGTCGGGACGTAGAGTGGGTCATCTTCCCAGTCCACGCGAGCTAGCCTGGAGTGCAGGGGATGGTCCTCAAGGACCTCTAGTGCTGAGTCGGCTTCTTGTATGCACATCTTTCTTTTCCATCGGCCATACTGAACATCCTCGTTCGTTTTGGTGTTTAGTACTCTGCATCACTAAGTCGCAAGAGAGGCTGGAAATCGGAAACTGCTCCTGTCCGACTGACACAGTCTTCGAAGAACAGGCCGTACGCAATTATATCGCGTCGCTGTTGCTCAGGACGAGAGCATTTTCTTGACGACTATCTGGGAATACTGGTTAAGATGGTGGTTTATAACTCCAGAGTAGATACCAATAACCCAGTTGGTAGACTGCTTAGATTATAAGTAGAGCGTCAGCTGTCGCATTGAGATGCTGCTGATTGATTTTGATTATCGTAGACCCCCAACAGACTGTCTGCTATCGGATGCGGTTTCAACCGGTGGATGCAACATCTAACTTCTAACGATAGAGAGGAGGATGTTGAAGATGAAGCGACGACCAAGGATCTATTACACAGAAGAACAGAAGGCGTTGATGTGGGATCGCTGGGTCTTCTCCTGGGGACGGCTCATGCATGGGCCAGGCATTAATCCCACCAAGCAGTCCCCGGTGTCCCTGTCGGTTGACCCTTCGTGTTGCAAGTCAGCCAATCCCCTAAATCATCTAATAATGGCAATTAAAATTTAATTAAAAAGTGACAGTATATCATTAATAACAATAGGTTACTGTCGTTTTGCATGAAAACGTCCGGCGGACGCTTTTCTTCTAAAAAATAACTGAGTTATTAATTATGATACATGATAAGTCGTAGTTTCCCGGCTTCATCTCTAATCTCTCAATAAACCCATCGCTCCTTCCTTGCCAGACACTTTATGTACCCTTGATATAACGCTGCACTACAATGTAGAGCGCGCGCATGTGCCGGGCGTGATTTGTCCCGGCTTTAGCGCCCCGAAGGGGGGATTACCCGACCATGGCGGCCAACTTGTTGGTCGGGACGCTTAGACCCTGTGTCGTGCGGAGCCTAAAGCTTGTCTGCCAGCTTTGCCGCGCTCAGGTGTGTGTACCGTTTCAGCATCTGCAAAGTTTTGTGACCAGTGATGGCGGCGACTTCCATGCTGTCTAAGCCCTTTTCAAAAAACCTGCTTGCCGCCTCATGCCTAAGATCGTGGAAGCGGAGATTCTCTATACCTCCCTTCTTTAGAAGCTTTTTCCAGGATGCTCTCAGTCCATCACCGGTATAGGAGAATAAACTCCCTTCGGCGTCATCTGGTTCATGGTGGCGTAGCATCCGCAAAGCTTTGCGGGATAGCGGAACCCCGCGATCTGAGCCGTTCTTAGTGTCCTTTAGGTGAATGATGCGGCTATCCAAATCGACATCTTCCCAGGTCAGCCCCAAGATCTCACCTTGCCGCATGCCTGTCTCAATGGCCAGACGGATGATGATCAGCAGTTCCGGGTTTCTGTGAGACTTCCCCAGTCGGAACAACTGGGCGGTTTCTTCGCGGGAGAGGCGGCGATCCCTGGCGCGTCCTGGTGGAGGTTTGCGAATGTCCATCACTGGGTTGGTTACTGGTATTGCCCATTCTTTGCGAGCCACCGTGTAGACGTGGCTGATCAGGGCGATCATAAGGCGCACCGTGCCGCTGGAGCGGGTTTTAGCAAGGCGATCCCGTAGGGCGGCAATATCAGGCGCTGTGATGCGTTCCAGGGGCTGCTTGGCCAGCTCATCGGCATGCAGGGTCCGCAGACGTGAGCGCTCGGCCTTATTGCTTTTCTTTTTTGAGGTGACTTCGGTTTCGTAACGATCCAGAAGTTTGCCGAGGGTTGGCAGCTGTACTTGCTCCGCCTGGTATTCGCCCGTCTCGATGGCTACCTCGATTCGTTGCGCCCAGGTTCTGGCTGCTGTCTTGGTGGTGAATGTCTTGCTGGTATAGACGCCATCCTTGCGGATCTGAGCGCGCCATTTCCCGGACTTGAGCTTAGTGAACGATGCCATTAGTTCTCCCTTTCAGAGTGCACACAGATTGCACGCGTAATGCTGAATGGTCGAAATTGGCGAGGGTGCCGTAACCCTCTGATCCGTGTGCACTATGTGTGCACTCTATCGTATTTTTCTGTGCACGTCTGCGCTAAGTCGTTGTTTCTAGTGCACACGAAGATTTTTTATGGCCAATAAAAAAAAGGTTACGCTGTTAGTGCAACCTTTTGATTTTACTGCTTAATATTGGTGGGCCCACCAGGACTCGAACCTGGGACCAATGGATTATGAGTCCACTGCTCTAACCAACTGAGCTATAGGCCCGTAAAACGGTTGTGGTTACAGATCTCCGTCGAGGAAGCTGCGCAGGTTCTCCGAGCGCGAGGGGTGGCGCAGTTTGCGCAGGGCCTTGGCCTCGATCTGGCGGATACGCTCGCGGGTGACGTCGAACTGTTTGCCGACCTCTTCCAGGGTGTGGTCGGTATTCATGTCGATACCGAAACGCATGCGCAGCACCTTGGCTTCACGCGAGGTGAGTCCGCAGAGCATGTTCTGGGTCGCTTCGCGCAGGCCTTCACCGGTAGCGGAGTCAATCGGCGAGACGACACCGGAATCCTCGATGAAGTCGCCCAGGTGTGAATCTTCATCATCACCGATCGGGGTCTCCATGGAGATCGGCTCCTTGGCGATCTTCAACACCTTGCGCACCTTGTCCTCGGGCATGTCCATGCGTTCGGCCAGCTCTTCAGGGGTGGCCTCGCGGCCCATCTCCTGCACCATCTGGCGCGAGATGCGATTGAGCTTGTTGATGGTCTCAATCATGTGCACCGGTATACGGATGGTGCGGGCCTGGTCCGCGATAGAGCGGGTGATGGCCTGACGAATCCACCAGGTGGCGTAGGTGGAGAACTTGTAACCACGCCGGTATTCGAACTTGTCCACCGCCTTCATCAGGCCGATATTGCCCTCCTGGATCAGGTCCAGGAACTGCAGGCCGCGGTTGGTGTATTTCTTGGCGATGGAGATCACCAGACGCAGGTTGGCTTCCACCATCTCTTTCTTGGCCCGGCGCGCCTTGGCCTCGCCGATCGACATCTGGCGGTTGATCTCCTTGATTTCCGAGATCGTGAGCTTGCAGCGCTGTTCCAGTTCCAGCAGTTTTTTCTGGGCGCGCAGCACGTCTTCCCTGAACTCTTCGAGTGCGTCGGAGTAGCCCTGGCCTTTCTCGATCTGCCGGTCGATCCAGGCGAGGTCCGTCTCATTGTCGGGGAAGGAGGTGATGAACTCCTTGCGCGGCATGTGGGCCGTGTTGACACACAGGTCCATGATGGCGCGTTCCTGACTGCGCACAAAGGCGATTGCCGCGCGCAGGTTTTCCACCAGCGCGTTGAACACCTTGGGGCTATAGCGGAAGTCCATGAAGGCGGCGGTCAGTTCTTCGGTGGCGGCAATGGTCTTTTTGTGTTCGCGGCCATGTTTCTCCAGCAGCGAGGTCTGGGTTTTGAACGCCTTGTTCAGCGCTTCGCTCTTGCGCGCGGCTTCTTCCGGATCAGGCCCGCGGTTGGGGTCTTCCTCATCCGCGTCATCGTCGTCCTCATCCTCGTCGTCTTCGTCGTGGTCTTTGCTCGCGGCGCCCGTATCACTGCTTTTCGGGGCGGGAATCGGCGCGGCGATCACGTCCTCTTCAGGCTGGGCAAAACCGACGATAACGTCGGTCAGGCGCATCTCTTCCGCGTCGACCTTCGCCAGCAGTTCGATAATACTGCTGATCGTGTCCGGGTAGGTTGAGAGTGCGGTCAGAACCTGGTTTTGCCCCTCTTCGATGCGCTTGGCAATCTTCAGTTCGCCCTCGCGAGTGAGCAGTTCCACGGTGCCCATTTCACGCATGTACATGCGCACGGGATCGGTGGTGCGACCAAAATCGCTGTCGACGTTGGCCAGTGCCGCGGCGGCCTCTTCAGCCGCATCTTCATCGGCGGAAACGGCGGAATCGCTCATTACCTGATCATCGGCATCGGGAGCGCTCTCATGCACCTGGATACCCATGTCGTTGATCATCCGGATGATGTCTTCAATCTGCTCGGGTTCTACGATGCCGTCGGGTAGGTGGTCGTTTACTTCGGCGTAGGTGAGAAAGCCTTGTTCTTTACCTTTCGCGATCAGTTGCTTGAGCTGGGATTGCTGCTGTACCTTATCCATTTCCTGCCTTAAATTCTAAGGGGCGTGCGCGAATGTCAAGCGGCGAAGTATAACCTTTATTTCGCGGATTTTCTATACGCGCACAATAAAAATGTCCCGTTTTGCTGTGCTCCGGCTCACGCTCTGCCGGTCACCTCAATCCGAACGTCTATGCGAGTCAGCGAGTTTCTGTTTTTCAGAAAGTAGCTGGCCCAGGCGCTGCTTCTCCTGTTCGGAAGCATCTCCCGTGCTGACTCTCTCCAGCAGTTGGGTGGTTTCCTGTTCGTGCTGTTGTTCCACGAGCCGCTGCAGGGCTCCACGGAATTCCATTTCCATGCCGTCTTCGGGGGTGGGTAGCTCGGTAGCTGTACTCCAGATCTTTTCCAAGTGGTGGTACTCTGGCTTGTCGCGCCAGCGTTCAATGATCTGCGCTGTCCTAAGGTTAGGCTGATTTTGCACGATTTCAAGGAGTTGGCTTAATAATTCGATGCCGGGTGCGCGAAACGCACGCCATTCTGACGCGAGATCGGTTATTTGCCCCAGTTCCGGTTTTATCAGTAGCAGAGTAATGGCCCGGCGAACCGGCGACAGAATCTGCTGTGCGCCGGTTTTTTTGCGTAGTGGCGGGCGGGTTCTGCTGCCGGTGTCGGCTGCCGGTTGGGAGCCGAGCTGGCCCGGTTCCAGGCCAACCCGCTGCGCCAGTCGCTGATGCATCATCTCGCGGAACAGGCCGGAGGGCAGTTTGCCCAGCAGTGGCTTAGCCTGTTCGGCCAGCCGCGCCCGTCCGCCCAGAGAGGTCATGTCGACCTCCGACTCCAGTTTGTCGAACAGAAAGCTGGAGAGCGGGGTCGAGTTGGCAATGCGTTGTTCAAAATGGTCACGCCCCTCCTTGCGGATCAGGGTGTCGGGGTCTTCGCCATCCGGTAGAAACAGGAACCGTGCCTCCCTGCCGTCGCGCATCTGCGGCATGGCGGTCTCCAGTGCCTTCCAGCCGGCATCGCGGCCGGCCCGATCACCGTCAAAGCAGAAGATGACTTCGGAGGTGGTGCGAAACAGCCGCTCCAGGTGTTCCGTGGTGGTGGCGGTCCCCAGTGTCGCCACCGCATAGCGGATGCCGAACTGGGCCAGGGCCACGACATCCATGTATCCCTCAACCACCAGCAGGCGCTCGATCTTGCGCAACGCCTTGCGCACCTCGTAGAGACCGTATAGCTCCCTGCCCTTGTGGAATACCGGGGTCTCGGGTGAGTTGAGGTATTTGGGTTTTCCATCACCGAGAATTCGGCCGCCAAAAGCGATGGTCTGTCCGCGATGATTGCGGATCGGGAACATGATGCGGTCCCGGAAGCGGTCGTAGCATTTGTCGGTTTCCGGCTCCGAGATCATGCCGGTAATACGCAACAGTTCCAGCCCCTTCGGGTCTTGTCCCTGTTGTCGAATCAGGTTATCCCAGCCCGGGGGGGCGTAACCAATGCCAAAGTCGACACTGATCTCGCCGCTCAGTCCGCGCTGCTTGAGGTAGCCGACCGCCTTGCCGGCGTCCGGGTGCTTGCGCAGCTGCCATTGAAAGAAGCGGGCGGCCTGGTCCAGGGTTGCGTAGAGTGGCCGGTAGTCGGGGCCGCTCTCATCCCGGCCCTCGCGCGGTACCTCAAGCCCGGCCTTTCCGGCCAGCTCCTCAATCGAGTCGACAAAGCCCAGATTGTCATACTCCATGAGGAAGCCGATAGCAGTGCCGTGGGCGCCGCAGCCGAAACAGTGATAGAACTGCTTCTCCCGGCTGACGGTGAAAGAGGGGGTCTTCTCGTTGTGAAAGGGGCAGCAGGCCTGGTAGTCCTTGCCCGCCTTTTTCAAGGGCACACGACCGTTGATCAGGTCGACTATATCAACCCGGTTCAGCAGTTCGTCAATGAAATGTGCAGGGATTTTTCCGGCCATGCTGCAATAGTACCCTGAGTTATCTACTGCCAGAGACTAAAAAGCCCCGGTCATGCAACATGCCAGAGCTTTGTTCGGGGCTGAAGGGGGGGGTGTCGGATCAGCTGCTGAGTTGCTGCTTGATCAGGGCACTGATGGCCCCCATGTCGGCGCGTCCCTGCATTTTTGGCTTGAGTTGCCCCATCACCTTGCCCATGTCCCGGATCGACTCCGCGCCGGTGGCCTGGATCGCTTCGCGGATCATGGTGGAGATCTCTTCCTCGCTCAGGGCTTCCGGCAGGTACTCCTGGAGAATAGTGATCTCAAAGGCTTCCTGCTCGGCCAATTCCGACCGACCCGCCTGTTCGTACTGGTTGATGGAGTCGCGCCGTTGCTTCACCATCTTGTCAAGCACAACCAGAATCTGCGTGTCGTCCAGTTCGATCCGCTCATCCACTTCACGCTGTTTGATGGCGGCCATCAACAGGCGAATCACGCCAAGGCGGGGTTTGTCACCCCCCTTCATGGCGGCCTTCATGTCATCATGGATGCGCTGCTTAAGCATGGGATTGAACCGAGACCGAGGTCAGGTCAGTACTGACGGTCCCACTTACGGTTTTCGCGGGAGATTTTCTTCAGATGACGCTTGACCGCAGCGGCGGCCTTGCGCTTACGCTCGGTCGTCGGCTTCTCATAGTGTTCGCGACGACGCACTTCAGCCAGAACGCCGGCTTTCTCGCAACCGCGCTTAAAGCGGCGCATTGCGACTTCAAACGGCTCGTTTTCTTTAACTCGTACGTTGGGCATTTCCCACCTCAAAAATCGTACCAACGGGATGCTGGAAACTTAAGAGCGCGAATTCTACGCACTGTCGTGGCGTTTTGCAAAAAAAATTATGGACTCTTCCCGGGGTATGGTGGGATTGCCGGCCCTCTACGAAACGGCTCTCCGTCGGGACATGGCAGGCAGGGTGGACAAACGATAGCACATCCATCACCGAGCCAAACCGCCCGGTTGCAAATACCGATCGGCTCTCCATGGTGGATGCGCTGCCGGCTTATCCGCCCTACAATATGGCGTCTGTGTCGAGAGCGCCTTTTTTATATATTTTGGAGACAGTCAGACACGGCGCTGTCTTCTGAACAGAAACGATCTGAGAAACAAATGCGGGTACTGGGAATAGAAACGTCCTGTGACGAGACAGGCTTGGCCATTTACGACAGCGAGCAGGGGCTGCTCGGACATGTGCTGCACAGTCAGATCGATCTACATGCGGTTTATGGCGGCGTGGTGCCGGAGCTGGCGTCACGGGACCATGTGCGCAAGACCTTGCCGCTGCTCTCCAGTCTGCTGGCGGACACCGGTCTGGCCAAGACGGATATCGACGGTGTTGCCTATACCGCCGGTCCCGGTCTGGTGGGTGCCCTGCTGGTGGGCGCGGCGATCGGTCGCACCTTGGCTTGGGCCTGGCAGGTGCCGGCGGTGGGTGTGCATCATATGGAAGGTCATCTGCTCGCGCCGATGCTGGAGTCGGAGCGTCCCGAGTTTCCCTTTGTCGCGCTGCTGGTCTCCGGCGGGCATACTCAACTGGTCGAGGTGAAGGGAATAGGCCAGTACCGGCTGCTGGGTGAGTCACTGGACGATGCGGCGGGTGAAGCATTTGACAAGACGGCCAAGATGATGGGACTGCCCTATCCGGGTGGGCCGGAGTTGGCGGCGCTGGCGCTAACGGGTGACCCGCAGCGGTTCCGCTTTCCCCGCCCGATGACCGACCGGCCCGGGCTCGATTTCAGCTTCAGTGGTCTCAAGACCTTCGCCCTGAATACTCTGCAGCGGGAGATCAGCCCGCAGGACAGTGAGGCACTGATGCGGCAGACCAAGGCCGATATCGCCCGCGCCTTCGAGGAGGCGGTAGTGGATACCCTGGTGATCAAGTGTCGTCGCGCGGTGCGTGACTGTGGTGCCACCACCCTGGTGCTGGCCGGCGGTGTCAGCGCCAACCGGCATCTGCGCGAGAAGATGCAGGCGGCCATGAGAAAGGAAGGGGCCCGGGTGTTCTATCCCCGTACCGAATTCTGTACCGACAACGGCGCGATGATCGCCTATGCCGGTTGGCAACGTCTGCGCCACGGTGCGCGGGAACCGCTGGGATTTGGCGCGCGTGCCCGCTGGTCAATGGACTCCCTGAACGGTCTCTGAGCTAGGCGTCAGGTCCCTGTTCGTCCTTGATCTTTCCCTCCGCCCCGGTCAGCAGGTTGCGGATATTGCTGCGGTGACGCCAGAACAGAATTGCGCTCATCAGTACCTGCATCCAGATCAGTTCCGGTGCCGGCCAGACATACCAGACCACCAGCGGGGCCAGCGCCATCGAGACCAGGGCGGCCAGGGAGGAGATGTTCAGCCCCTTCGCCATCAGCAGCCAGAGCAGGGCCACCAGACCGCCGATCTGCCAGTGGATGCCGAACTGGGTACCCAGCGCGGTGGCTACCCCCTTGCCGCCCTGAAAGCGGAAGAACAGAGGATAGAGGTGTCCCAGGAAGGCCGCCATGGCGACCGCCGCCAGCACCAGGGGCGCGACGTCCAGCAGCTTGGCGGCCAGGACCGGGAAAAAGCCCTTCAGGCTGTCGCCGAGCAGGGTGATGGCCGCCGCTTTTTTGCCGCCCAGGCGCAGAACATTGGTGGCGCCGGGGTTGTTGGAGCCCTGGGTGCGCGGGTCCGGCAGGCCCATCAGGCGGCAGACGATAATGGCGCTGGAGAGGGAACCCAGCAGGTAGGCGGTGATAATCAGTAAGGCGTTGGTCATGGCAAATCCTAAGCGGTGGGCCGGTGCCCAGCGAACCTGCGGAATTCTCCCGGGTGCGGGGGTTCAGGGTCAAGGGTATTTGTTATCCTTGGCGGCTGTTTTACCATGACCCGATACAACTTCAGGAATACGGAATACCCATGGATATAGTTTTTTTACGTGATCTCAAGATCGATACGGTAATCGGCATCTACGACTGGGAGCGGGAGATCAGGCAGACCGTGGTGCTTGATATCGACATGAGTACCGATGTGCAACGCGCGGCCGCCTCGGAGGATATCGCCGATGCGGTGGATTACAAGGCGGTCTCGAAACGGCTGATCAGCTTTGTCGAGGAGAGTCAGTTCCAGCTGGTGGAGACCCTGGCGGAGCGCTGTGCCGAGATCATTCGCCAGGAGTTCGATGTGCGCTGGGTGCGACTGACGGTGAACAAGATTGGTGCCGTCAGCGCCGCTACCGACGTGGGTGTGATTATCGAGCGGGGCGAGCGGTTCTGACATGGAGAGGATCTGGCTCAGCCTCGGCAGCAACATTGATCGCGAACGCAACATCCGGGCGGCGCTGCATGACCTGCAGGCCGAATTCGGCACCCTGCTGATCTCCCGGATCTACGAGAGCGAGGCGGTCGGTTTCGCCGGCGACGCCTTCTATAACCTGGTGGTGGGGGTCGATACGGATCGCCCGGTGGAGGAGTTGATCCGGCTGTTCCGCGCCATCGAGTCGGCGCATGGCAGAACCCGGGAAGGGGGTGGATTTGCCGCGCGGACCCTGGATATTGATCTGCTGACCTATGGTGACCAGATCGTCGATATGGCGGGTGTGCACCTGCCGCGGGATGAGATCACCCGCTACGCCTTCGTCCTGCTGCCCCTGTCGGAGCTGGCGGGTGAGAGCCGACATCCGGAGTTGGATGAAACCTACGGTGAACTCTGGCGGCGGTTTGACCGCGCATCCCAACGCCTCTGGCCGGTGCCGTTTGAGACCGGCCTGGAGCTGTAGCCCGGGTCACTGTTGAACGCTGCGGCCGCCGTCGACCGTGATGATCTGTCCGGTGATATAGGGTGCATCCAGGGCCAGAAAGCGCACAGTGCGGGCAATATCCTGAGGAGTGCCGGACCTTTCCAGCGCGGTGCGGGAGATGATCGCGCGCTTGGTCTGTTCGCCCAGCTCCTGTTGCGGCCAGAGTATGGCCCCCGGAGCCACGCCGTTGACCCGGATCTCCGGGCCCAGCTCCCGGGCCAGCGATTTCACCATCATGGCGTTGCCCGCCTTGGCCATGCTGTAGACCGGGTGATGTTTCAGCGGTCGCTCGGCATGGATATCCACCAGATTGATTATGGCGCCGCGGCTCGCCCTGAGCAGGGGCGCGGCGGCTGTTGCGAGAAAAAACGGCGCCTTGAGGTTGGTGCCCATCAGGTCATCCCACTGCTGAAAGCTCAATTGCTCCAGCGGTGTGGGGTAGAAGCTGGAGGCGTTGTTGACCAGCAGGTCGAGCCGGCCACGCCACTGGTCGATTTGCTGAATAATGTCGGCAAGCTGCTCCGGTTCGTTGAGATCCGCCTGGATCAGCCGTACCGAGTCCGCCCGCTCCTGCTCCAGTGCCTCTTTAAGCGTTTCCGCAGGGGCTTGTGAGCGGTGATAATGCAGCGCGATATCCATGCCGCACTGATGCAGGCTATGGGCAATCGTCGCGCCGATCCGCTGGGCGGCGCCGGTAATCAGGGCGACGGGTCGGTTCTCTTGAGTCACGCTGGGTACTCCCTCGATTTCTGCTCTATCCCCGGTCTTGCTAAACTAGCCATGAATAGTGTGATTGACTAGCTGTCACTTTATACCGAACCGACGAGTTTACGAAATTCATGATTGAACGGATCAACCCCCGGGCGGCCGAGGCTGTCGTGGCCCAGCTGCCGGAGCCGGATGCGGACGCCCGGTCACATAGTCTTAAATTGGTGTCGCTGATCCGGGATGAGATCGCCGGGGCCGGTGGCAGGATACCCTTTGACCGCTACATGGAGCTGGCCCTCTATGCGCCGGGGCTCGGCTATTACACGGCCGGGGCGCGCAAGTTTGGCGAGGCGGGAGACTTCGTAACGGCGCCGGAGATCTCGCCGCTGTTTGCTCGCTGCCTGGCACATCAGTGCCGGGAGATGCTTGATGGTCTGGGCGGCGGCATGATCCTGGAGGTGGGGGCCGGTTCCGGTATCCTGGCCGCCGATCTGCTGCTGGAGCTGGAACGGCTCGACTGCCTGCCGGAGCGCTACCTGATCCTGGATCTGAGCCCGGAGCTGCGCCAGCGCCAGCGCCAGACGCTGGGTCAGCGCGCCCCCCATCTGGTCGACCGGGTGAGCTGGCTGGAGAACTTTCCGGAGGCGGCCTTTTCCGGTGTGGTGATCGCTAACGAACTGCTGGACGCCATGCCGGTGCACCGTTTCAGGCTCTCATCAGGCACCCTGCTGGAGCAGTTTGTCAGCTGGAACGGGGAGCGGTTCGAGCTGACTTGGGGCGAGCCGGCATCGCCCGATTTTGCCCAACACTTGGCTGCTCCGCTGAGCCAGCTGGATGCGGTCGACGACTTCGAATCGGAAATCAATCTGCGCGCCGATCCCTGGCTGGCCTCCCTGGCAGGGTGCCTGGAGCGGGGCGCGGTGCTGCTGATCGATTACGGACACAGCCGTGCCGAGTACTACCACCCCGCGCGTCGCCGGGGCACCCTGATGTGCCACTACCGGCATCGCGCCCATCCCGATCCGCTGGTCTACCCGGGGCTGCAGGATATTACCGCGCATGTGGATTTTACCGCGATTGCCGAGGCGGCCGTGGCGACCGGTTTCAATGTGGCCGGATACACCACCCAGGCCTTCTTCCTGATGGGCAGTGGACTGGACCGACTGGTGGCCGCATCCGATCCGAATGACGCAGCACTCCATCTGGACCTGATGCAGGGGGTCAAGCGCCTGACCTTGCCGACCGAGATGGGTGAGCGTTTCAAGGTTCTGGGGCTGACCCGGGGCTGGGACCGGCCGTTGAGCGGTTTTGCCATGAGAGATATGCGTGAACGGCTCTAGGTGGATACTGCTGATCCTGCCGTTGCTGCTGGTTGGCTGTAACAGCACGCCCGATCGGAACTCGCCGGTCAAGACCCGACAGTTTCAGATGGATGATATTGCCAAGAGCGATGTGGATATGGTGGCGGAGATCCAGATCCGTTTCTCCATGGAGCATCTGCGGGAACTGATGGAGAAGCTCTACCGACGCAATCCCCGGGAGTGGCGCAACAGCGGTGCCGCCAGCCTGGAACAGGCTGTCGACCGGGTATTCGGGGTCGGGCGGACCGACCACTTTCCTGAACTGCTGCAGAAGCGCGGCACCGATGCGGTGATGCTGACCTTCGATGAAGCCTACCGGGGAGACCGGGTGCTGGCCTTTGTTGAAGGGTTGCGGGGTATGATCCTGGCGGCACACAACGGCAAGCAGACCTTCTATCTCACCGACGAACTGGACCCGCAGAAGCTCTACAACGCGGCCCGCAATATCGAGATTGCTACCTGGAAGCTGGGCCATACCCGGGACAGTACCGGCCGACTGTTTCTGATCAGCAACCAGACTGCGGGCCCGGTGATCAATCTGAGCTATGAGCGTTTGTTTGGCAAGTTGATCGCGTTGCAGGATGGGATGGCCCGAATTGTCGCCCAAAGCAGCAACCGGCGTATCAAGACCATTATCCAGTCGGTTGCCTCGGCAGTCTTTATGCCAATCTGAATCCACTTCTGATTTTTGTCTGATAGTTGCAAACGATACGATTTTGCGGCTAGATTGTCCCTGTGTGAACCATTTCAGCGAGTGAATTTTATGTCTTCCTATAAAAGCGATTTTGAACCCGGTGATATTCTGGAACTGTTTGGCGAAACCTATCAGGTGCTGGAGAACGATGGGGTGACTGGGCAGTTGATTCCCTTTCCCTCAGAAGAGGTCCCAGCCCATGCCGTGATCTGGGCGGATGCGGAGGGGGAGTTCAGCCGTATCGGTACAGCCGAGTTGCCCGGCCCGACACCCTGTGCCACCAATAATGGCAGTTGCCCGACCAATGGCCGGGGTTCGCCGCTTTACCAACCAAAGATCTTCAAGCCGTAGATTCGAGGATGGCTGGTTTTACCGGCCATCCTGCCGGTCTGGGCGGTTTACCGTGTCGTCTTGACACTATTTTCTCTCGCCGATCATTTGGCTTAACATAGCCCTTTTCCCCGGCTGGACAGGGCCGGGTTTTCTCGTTGTAAAGGAACTCCCCCGCCACATGATCGCCGTATTCAACGCACTGATCCCGGTAATTGCCATTATCCTGCTGGGGATGCTGTTGCGCCGAACCACGCTGTTCAACGATGAGAGTTGGCTCGGCATGGAAAATCTCTGCTATTTCGTGCTGTTTCCGGCGCTGCTCGTCAAGACTCTGGCCACTGCCAAAATTGCCTCCACCGAACTGTTGCTGTTCTCGGGCATGGTGCTGTTTGCCATCTTTGGCATGAGCCTGCTGTTGCTTTTGTTTCAACCGCTGATGCGGCGCTGGCTGGGTATCGATGGTGCGGCGTTCACCAGCCTGTTTCAGGGGGCGACCCGCTGGCATGGGTTTATCGCCCTGTCGATTGTCGGTCTGCTCTATGGCGATGAAGGCGTGGCCTATATGGCCATCATCATGGCGGTAATTATCCCGCCACTGAATGTCATTAATGTCTCGGTGCTGGCCCGCTTTACCGATGGTAACAGCGGTCTCGGAGATGTACTGCGCAAGCTGCTGAAAAATCCCTTCATCATCGCCTGTGTGATTGGGGCCGCGCTCAATCTGACCGGCATCGGGCTGCCCCCGCAGATCTTCTCGCTGTTCGATATTCTCGGGGGTGGGGCGCTGGGGCTCGGTCTGTTGACGGTCGGAGCCGGGTTGCACTTCTCCCTGGTGCTGGATCACCGGCTGCTGGTCAGCTTCGGTGCGGCCATCCGTCTCCTGGGGATGCCGCTGTTGATGTTTCTCGGCGCCTGGCTGTTCGGCATTGAGGGAATGCCCAGAACGGTGGCCGTGATCGCGGCGGCCGTGCCCACTGCCTCCACCTCCTATATTTTGGCCCGGCAGATGGGGGGGGATGCCCCACTGATGGCCAACCTGATTACCGTACAGGTGATTGTGGCGGCGGTAACCCTGCCGGTGATGATCTGGCTGGCGGGCTTTTGATTTAGTCGCTAGAGTTTTCTTAGAGATAATCTGACCCTTATTGATATCGGCACACGGAGGCGATAATGGCCCTGTTCAAAGGTTTTCCACAAGGTACCCTGTCGTTTCTCAGCGAGCTGAAGGCAAACAATAACAAGGCCTGGTTCAATGACAACAAGCCTCGTTACGAGGCGATGGTCAGGGAGCCGGCGCTGGCCTTCATCGAATCGATGGCACCCGGGCTGGGGGAGATTTCGCCCCATTTTCGCGCCATTTCGAAGAAGGTGGGAGGCTCGCTGATGCGGGTCTATCGGGATACCCGTTTTGCCCGCGACAAGACCCCCTACAAAACCAATATCGGCATCCAGTTCCGCCATGAACTGGGCAAGGATGTGCACGCCCCGGGCTTCTATCTGCACATCGAGCCGGAAGGCTGCTTTGTCGGTGCCGGTATCTGGCACCCTGAATCGAAAACCCTGAACCAGATCCGCAACTTTATGGATGACAATCCGGCGGCCTGGAAAAAAGCGCTGCAAGTGCCCGCCTTCGCCCGACAATTTAATCTGGAGGGGGACCGTCTGAAGCGGCCGCCCCGCGGCTTCACCGCGGACCATCCGCTGATAGACGATCTCAAGCGAAAGGATTTCATTGCCATCAAATCGATCGGGTCGGAGACGATTCACTCGGCTCGCTTCGGCCAGTCGGTGCTGAAGGATTTTCGATCTGCCGACGCCCTTATGCGTTACCTCTGCACTGCCATCAACGTCAACTACTAACCCGAATTTTTTTGTGTGCAGGAAGGAGTGTTTGGAATTTGTTGTACCGTAGATATGCCCCCCCGGGGGCTGCAATCCAGTTGATGAGGTGCATGGTAACGACTACAGTTGTAGTTCCCTCTCTCACCCCGGATGACTACAATAGAAAAGCCGGGATGGATTCGGTCAGGTTTGTTGTAGTTCCCTCTCTCACCCCGGATGACTACAATGAAGTCCACGAGAAGCTCCTTACCCAGAAGGTTGTAGTTCCCTCTCTCACCCCGGATGACTACAATGTGGCCCCGTCGGTTGAGGGCAACATCCTGGTTGTAGTTCCCTCTCTCACCCCGGATGACTACAATACATGAGTTAGGCGGGCGTGCATCCACTTAGTTGTAGTTCCCTCTCTCACCCCGGATGACTACAATGTAGCCATCGACCAGGAATATTCCGGCGCTGTTGTAGTTCCCTCTCTCACCCCGGATGACTACAATAATCCTGAAGATTCTGGTCACGAAACCATTGTTGTAGTTCCCTCTCTCACCCCGGATGACTACAATGGACCAACCATTGATGAAGTGCAGGTATTCGTTGTAGTTCCCTCTCTCACCCCGGATGACTACAATTTCATGTTAGGCATCAAGATAAACATCAGTGTTGTAGTTCCCTCTCTCACCCCGGATGACTACAATGAACCGCTGACCATTGTCATTGATGACGACGTTGTAGTTCCCTCTCTCACCCCGGATGACTACAATGGATACTTTCACGGGCACATCCTCCCCGCAGTTGTAGTTCCCTCTCTCACCCCGGATGACTACAATTTTGAAAGCAAAGATGGCGCTTGCACAATTGTTGTAGTTCCCTCTCTCACCCCGGATGACTACAATAATTTTCGCTGTTACTCCAACCATTTCATTGTTGTAGTTCCCTCTCTCACCCCGGATGACTACAATCACTTTGAGGCTGGCAGTCAGATCATTAACGTTGTAGTTCCCTCTCTCACCCCGGATGACTACAATATCCCATTTAAGGAGCCTGTAATGACTGCAGTTGTAGTTCCCTCTCTCACCCCGGATGACTACAATGCCAGCAGTGCGGCCAGTTTTACCACTCTTGTTGTAGTTCCCTCTCTCACCCCGGATGACTACAATGATTTCAAACGAGGCCATCCCCTTGGCGGAGTTGTAGTTCCCTCTCTCACCCCGGATGACTACAATTCTGCACTGCTCGCTGGGATACATGATGGTGTTGTAGTTCCCTCTCTCACCCCGGATGACTACAATTTCGGTCCCGGCAGGCACACGCGCCGCCGTGTTGTAGTTCCCTCTCTCACCCCGGATGACTACAATTGGCGGCGGGCTATGTTCACCACATACCGCGTTGTAGTTCCCTCTCTCACCCCGGATGACTACAATTGAGGCCCTTGGTGGTGTGGCGGACGGTGAGTTGTAGTTCCCTCTCTCACCCCGGATGACTACAATAGAGACACGACTTGGAATAGTGCATTGCGGGTTGTAGTTCCCTCTCTCACCCCGGATGACTACAATCAGCAGGGCAAGGCGAGCTATGCTGAATTGGTTGTAGTTCCCTCTCTCACCCCGGATGACTACAATAAAATTCTGGATAAGGAAACCGGAGAAATAGTTGTAGTTCCCTCTCTCACCCCGGATGACTACAATATCCTGCCCCGAAACCCGCGTCAGCACTGAAGAGAAGCGGGTTTCAGGGCGTTTTTTTTCGGTTCATAGCAACACTAATTGGACCGAAGTGACAGTTTTTTCCTGTTTTTTCGGTTCCCCGACCAGCAGTTTCATCTGCACGAACTGCTTCTCACTCACCTGGAGGCAGCGTACCGAGCCTTCTGGTGGTAAGTTGGCAGACAGTCGCTTCAGATGGGTTTCCATGTTGTCGAAACCATTGATTACCCGGCCATAAACAGACCACTGAATCATGTCGTAGCCGTCTTTTAACAAAAAACGGCGGAAAAGTGTGTAGGCCCGCTTATCTTCACGGGTAATGGTGGGGAGGTCGAAGAATACCAGCAGTCGCATGAATCGTCGTGTCTCCTGGCTCATCGGTCGGCTATGCCGGTTGGAATATTGGCAGGTGGAGGCGGCTGTCGCCATCGTCCAGCCGCTGGGACAGGCTGATTACCACGGCTTCCACGGCAGCCAGCATCGTGCTGCGGGTCTGCACACCGTCTGGGTCGACCAAAGGAATATCCTGATGGAGGATGTTGACCAGGATTGCCTTATGGGATGGCGCCAACTCTTCACTCTCCTCGTCGGGAAAGTGCTGGAGCAGGTAGGCGTCAAGTAGTGGACGAAAGGGTTCTATCAGGTCATCAGCCAGATTGAAGCTATTTTGCTCGCTACGATGATGAAGACCGTGGGCGGTGATAAAACCGTAGCTGACTAAGTTGCGCGCGAGTGCTGCGCGGATCACCGCATAGCCGTAGTTGAGGGCAGCGTTGTGAAAACGGCTCTGTTTTCGGGTAAATCCAGAGCCAAACAACGCGGGGAAATAGAGCTGGCTTGCCAGTGCTTCGGCATTGCGACTGTCGCCGGATTTCACCTCGTCCGCCAATGCTGACAGCCTTCCACCTATTCGTTTTTCTCCATAATAATGCAGTACCTCCCCTTGATTACGGATCTTTTGTCTTACCAGTCCTTGCCATAAGCGTTTGCTTTGAGGTTGACCCATATCTAGTTGCGCCTTCATTACCTTGAGGGCACGGCTGTGTGGCAGGTACGGCAGCAGCACTCCATTGGGGTGATGGTCCGCGCCAACGGTGATTACCGCGATCTGCCGTCCGGCACAGGCGGATAGCAGTTGAGCGCTCAGGGTGATCTGTGGATTGTCAATTAGGAGGACGGATATATCCTCCAGCGGGACGCGCACCGTACCGTCCTCTTGCACCACTACCATAGCCTCATGGTTGAGTTTGAGGTGGGCGGGGCGGGTAATCATCACGCTGCGCCAGGCCATGGATCTATCCCTTAGGCGTCAGTGGTTTGCGTGTCTCCCGGTGTACCTTATGTAGCCTGCCCAGCAGATCGACATGGTATTTTTGTAGAGATTGAGCGGTCTTGATGCCTATGCTACGTATCAGCCCATCCTTGCCGACTGATTGATTCCGATCATGTGCCCATAGGCTGATTGCACCTGTAGCGCGATCCAGGCCGGCGTAATAGCCCTCTCGGGGTGCTTCGTTGGGCTTTACGACGACGCTAACCCAGTCATTCGGATAAAGGCTGAATAGAAACTGATGGTTATCATCCAAAGGCGTCCATTTATCTTCTGGTTTGGAAGCCACTACCGCACGATTTGGTAACTCGCCCTTCACCGCATCGGCTACATACAGCGGTACAGCATGGTACTTTTTGCCATCCGTGAATATATCGATCCGCACCATATCTCCGTTGTTGGCAACTCCGCCCCGAACCGGCATGCCGCTCTTCTGCACTGTAAAGAGCTTGATACTGCGGACCATGGGTGCTTTGGCTCCATTGTTACTGGGTTTGTAGAGGGGGTCCTTGAACGCCTTCTTGCCGTCATCACCGTAATCTTTTAGACGTCGTTCGATCGCCTCAATGAATTGTCTGTTCCGAGGATCTTCATAACCGACGATGTTGGGCAAGTCCTTTAGTTTGAGCTTTTCCAGTGGGGTCTTGACGGTACTTTTTCCTTCGTCCAGGTACTTGGCCGAACGAATTGTCTCCTGATGCGCGGCACCCAGACCGCGACGGGTCGGGGCACGGGAGACGCGAACCGGCTGCAGGGCTTGGAGGTCCTCCTCACCATAGTTGGGAAGACCGGCGAGATTCGTCGCCGGATCGTTTGAGATCCACGCGCGAAGTTCCTTGTGGAAGTAGTCCCAGGGTTGGGGGAAGTGCTTATCGAGCGCCCGTAGTGCAGCGATGTCGATTACCTCACCGGATTCGGGGTCTACATGGTGGCTACGGGCGTATTTCAACTCTCCCTTGCGCGAATAGTCGGCCAAGCGCTTGACCATGCCATGGCTACAGGCAGCAACCACGGCGGCATCAAGGGCATGATGTAAGTCGCCGTTTTCACGTACCTTGAGAAGGCCCCAGCGAGCTCGCAGGTAAGCGGTGAGCTGGCCCGAGACGACCACGCAACGCTGTTTGTCACTCTCGTCCGACAGCAGCAGGTGTGTTTCGACCATGTGCATGAACTCTTTGGCGATGTAGCGAGTATCGGTGAGGTGGCGCTCACGGAATTCACGTGCGGCCTCGGAACCGAAATCCTTGCGCAGCAGGTTACGCCTTTTTGTTTCGCGGTAGCTCTTGTTACTGTTGACCCAAGTGACAAAAGTATGCCACTGCCTGCTGTCGTTTTCTCCGCCGAGGTATTCATACGGAGTCTGGTTGCCCTTGTTACGGTTTTCTGCGGTTAGGACCAGAACTTTGTTGTTCATGCCGTCATTGAAACTGCGTGAGTAGGGCAGGGCGTGGTCGATCTCCGCATAGCCATCTTCGAACAGGCGCCCGATGTCCATCGGGGCCAGGCTGTAGGCACATTTACCCCCCTGCTCACGATAGAGCCGCCACTTGGCGAGATGTACTCCCTTGGGGGTGAATCTGAAGTTTTCCTCGAACGCGAGAATATCTCCGGCCTTGGTCTTCTGGTACTCATCCTGCTGTTTCTGAATTTTTCGCCGCTCGTCAAAGGGGCGGCTCAGATCTCGCGCCAGCTCGATATGTACGGCATCGGGCGGTCCGTATTCCCGCACGATGGCATTGACCAGCTTACGCGCCTGGTTGAGTGCGCGGGAGACTACCGGGTTAGTGATGAACTGTTTACTAAAACGTGGGATGTAACGAGTTTTGCCGGGTGGGGGAAGCTGACTGTGGTGGTTGTACCCGGCAAGTTGTACCGCCTCGTCGTAGCGCTTGCCTGTCTCCATGTGGGGCAGGATGTTGCGTAGCGCCTTGTTGGATAGCCGCACAAAGTCGCTGAATGATTCGTTTAGCACCGCTTCGATAATCACCGGGTCGACGTTTTTCCTGGCGAGCCACTCTCTCGCCTCAACATCCTCCTTGAACACGGTCAGGGCGTAGGCAATATCGTCCAGCTTATCGGGATTCTGCCTGTCACGCTGCCATTCCAGCTTGAGTCCCGCCCCTTCGTAGGCCTTGCGCAAGGTGTGGAATGCCTTGGCCTCGAATAGTGTGCCATCTTCTGGATTCCTGCTGCTTTCGCTCGCGCGCGGGTAGCGCAGGCCGACAAAGCGCATCTGCTCCGGTAGCGAGAGGATGGTGCGTACTTGTTTATAGGTCAGTTTCGCCTTGTCGAAGGGTATGGGCAGGACCCGTTGTCGCTCCTCTTCACTGAGGCACCGAGTCTCGCCCAGTCCGCTGATACGAAGATTGTTCAATTTTGTCAACCAGACAAAGTGTTCTGCGCTATAGCTCGCCTTCGGTGCACGAAATTCTCCCTGCTCGAAGGTGCAATGCCCCACCATCTTGAGCAGGTTCTGACCTGAGAGGGCGGGGCGGCGTTGCATCAGCAGGGTGTGGACGTTCTCTTCCAGTGCCTGCGTGGCGTATGGGTTGTTCAATTCGCGTTGGCGGGCAAACAGCGAGAGTAGCTCTGCTTCTATATCGATGCGGGAGAAGGTGTGGGTGTAGCTGCCCCCCTTGTTGCGCTTGGCATCGATGAAAGCGACATGGCGTGCGGCCAGTTCGCCCATGGTGCGCAGGCCGGACTGCTCCAGAAGTTGTCGGTTCTGATTAACACCACTGAGCATTTCCCCTGACTTTTCATCGGTCTTGATTTCACTCTTGCGGTTGGAGTGAAAGCCCCGGTGTTTGACGAGGTGATAAAGTACGGTGGCCCATTCGGAGGGGTCAAGCTTACGATCAAGCCCCTTGGCTCGCAGTTCCCACGGAGAAAAACTACTAGGTAACGCGGATGTATCCGTAGTGGTTATCAGGTCATGGCGCTTGAGCAGTCGTCGCAATCGCAACAGACGGTGTGACCAGCGTTGCAGTCTACGTCTGGTCAGACGTGAATCGCGGCGGATCTTGTTTAGCGATTCTCCTTCCTTTGCTGTCTCGGCGCGGTCGAAGGTGCGTACGTGAAGTCCGATGATCCTTTTCTTGCCGAGGAGGGCGGCTCCTACGGAGGCGATACCGATATCGAGCCCAAGCGTATAAGGTTGGTGTGGTGTGCCGGATTTGCTCATGGGCTTTCCTCCCTGATTATTGTTGTGTATTATCCCCGATGTTGTGGTTATCCGGGGTGAGAGCCGTTACTACAATAAGGTCTTTAAGTACCGAATCCGACCCGACCTCTGCATGCATGTCGGGTCTTTAAATTTGGTATCCAGCTGAATATTCCACCGTTAAAACGCCTCCGCATAGTATCACTTTAATTCTTCTTGAGGTTACAGTGCTTTAGCTAAGATTAAAACACCTACAAGGAAGTAATGCATCAAAATCATTGCACTGATCGTCTGGCTTTTTGCCTGTAATTGTTCTACCGCTTGCTTATCCTGTCTGTTCCTCTATGATGTGCCGAAATGTATTAAATAGTTATTTATTTCAATAACTTATATCGGTATAAACAGAATATTGTAACTGAGGTTCAGGCTATGCAGTCAGGTCCGCGCGAGATCGAAACCCCGTTCCGTCCCATCCCCCTCGAAGTGCCGGAGGGGATGATGCCGAACGAGTTTTTCAACAGTACCGAGAACCTCAATGACCTGGTGCACAACAACGGTCTGCTGGTGAATCCGGAGAATCTGCTGCTCTATCGCAAGGCGCTGGGTCACAGCAACGAGTTCGATGCCTCGATCATCTACAACACTTCCAACTGCATCCTCGATCCGCTGGGTCGCCCGGTGCGCCGCACCCAGGTGCCGAATCAGGTGAAACACGTCTGGAACCGCATGAATCAGGTGCTGATCGAGTTCATGCTGGAGCAGTATCCCGATCCGGATGAGGCGCTGGTTCTGGCGGGTGAGGCGAGCCTGGATGCCACCTGGCCGCTCACATCGCCCGGCGTGCCCAGCATCCGCATGCTGCACAACCATTTTATCGTGTTTGACAAACAGCAGTTGCGCCGGGCACGGTTTGCCGATCCGGACAATCCGAACCTGACGGACGGTGGCCAACACAGCCTGTTTCAGGCCTATATGCATGATGTCTACCATGAGTTCTTCTCCCAGCTGGATCTGCAGATCCTCAGGCCGGTTACCGACGGCACGTGTCGAATCGAGCTGACCGGTTACCCGCAGGGCTTGCCGAGCTGGGAGGTGCAGGGGGGCGTGGAGGTGTTGAAGAGCATCCGCTTCTGGCGTGAATACGATGCCATTCTGATGGGCTTCATCGACTTCTATCGCACCTTCTTCACCCAGGTCTCCACCCGTAATGCGCCGATCCCCAGGGATGCCTATTTCCCCGAGCAGATCGAAAACACCCTGCTCTATAACAATGATTTCCTCAAGACAGCCAAGAAGGTGCGTGACCAGTGTGTACACGATGCCAAGTATGCCAACGCCATCCGCTGGCAGCCGGCCTTCAAACAGTTGCTGTACCGGGATGATAGCGGGCGTCTGATTATCACCATCAGTCAGAACTCCATCGGCAATGCCATTACTGAGCTGCTGGGTGTGGTGGTGAAGCGCACGCCCGATGCCGAAGCCTATGAAGCGAAGGAACCGCAGTTGATAGAACGGCTGCTGGAAGTGCGGCGGCGGCTGGTGGAGGCGGACCTGGGTGAACCGGTCAGTACCCAGTACTGGGGTGCGGAATAGCGGGGGCGAATGTCGACTTACGCTTCGCCGGGATTACCTGCAGCGCCGAGACCGTGCGAATTGCGGTCAGGGCCGATGGATGGATTTGGGGTCGGGCGTCTACTTGTTGCGCTTGTCACGCACAACGAGGATTTTTGAATTGGTAGCGCCGACCTGGCGCTCCTCGATGTCGAACAGCTTGGTGGCAGTCACCAGTTCACCCAGCTTGGCGTAGCCGTAATTGCGCGGGTCAAACTCGGGTGACTGCTTGGCGATGTTGCTGCCGACCGGTCCAAGCTGGGCCCAGCCGCTGTCATCGGAAGAGGTGTTGACGGCGTTGCGCAGCAGATTGACCAGTTTGGCATCACGCCTCAGTTCGCCACTGCTCTTCTTGGCGATGGCGGCGTCTTCATCACTTTTTGCCCGCAATACCTCGGTGTAGATGAATTTGTCACAAGCGGAGACAAACGGCGCGGGGGTCTTTTTCTCTCCAAAGCCATAAACCAGCAGTCCGGATTCCCGGATTCTTGACGCTAGCTTGGTGAAATCACTGTCACTGGAGACGATGCAGAAACCGTTGAAGTTGTTGGTGTAGAGCAGGTCCATGGCATCGATGATCATGGCGCTGTCGGTGGCGTTTTTTCCCTTGGTGTAGGCGAACTGCTGCATCGGTTGGATGGAATGCTCCAGCAGTACCTCTTTCCATCCCTTCAGGCTCGGTGAAGTCCAGTCGCCATAGATGCGTTTGACGCTGGCGGTACCGTAGTTGGCTATCTCGGACAGCAGTCCGTCAACAATGCTCGGTTGCGCATTATCCGCGTCGATAAGCACTGCCAGTTTGTCGGTGTTTTCCATACTGTTTTTATTCCGTCAATCGAAAGGTCAAGCTACCGGGTCGCGCAACAGTTTCCGGCACAGACTATCAGACCGACAGGGGCAGGGGTACCGCCGTCATCCGGCACCTGCTGTACGGCATTATTCGTCTGGCTGGATAAATCGTCCTATAATCAAAGGCGTAGTACGATGAACGATGGACGTCCCGGCTATTGAGCGAGATCAGCATTTTGGCGGGTAGGGGTGATACTCTCCTGGTGGATTGATAATATGGTGGCCGGTCGGGAGTATGAGCAGCACTTTGAATATGGATTATCTACGCAAGGTCTACCAATTAAACATCAGCCTCCTGGGGGTTATTCCCGAGGTGTGGCGTCAGGTGCGGATTGCCGATAGTGATACCCTGGCGTCTCTGCACGAGACACTGCAGGTGGTGATGGGATGGACCAATGTCCATATGCACATGTTTATCAGGGACAAGGAAAAATACGGCGTACCCGACGACCAGTTTCCGGATGACACTCGAGATGAACGGCAGACCCGACTGCGTCAGGTGCTGAAGAAACCGGGGGACAGTCTGCTTTATATCTATGACTTCGGCGATGCCTGGGAACATCGGGTGGTGCTTGAGGAGATACTGCCCTATGACCTGTCGCAGCCCCTGCCCGCCTGTTGTCACGGCGAGCGCGCTTGCCCGCCTGAGGATGTGGGCGGCCCGCCCGGCTATGACGAGTTTCTGGAGGCGACGGCCGACCCCTCGCATCCTGAACATGATTACATGGTTCGCTGGATCGGCGGTGAGTTCCATCCCGACCTGTTTGACATCAATCTCACCAATGAACTGTTGCGGGAGCATCAACTCCGCATGGTCTGATGCCGGTTTCAGTGAATGGTGGGTATTCGCTTGAGCGGCTCTATCAGGCTCTCCAGCCCATTGATCTTGATCTCCAGTGCCAGCGCCATTAGCTGCCCCAGCTCTCCTTCCGGAAACCCCCGGTTGGCAAACCAGATCAGGTAGGCCTCAGGCAGATCAATCAGTGCATTTCCCTGATACTTGCCGAACGGCATCTCCATCTTGGCCAGTTTGATCAGGTCTGTTTTCTCGAACATGGGCGGTTCCGGTTCAGTCGGGTTTGGCCGGTTTTGCAGCTTTTCGGGTCAGCGGTTTATGCCCCGCCTCACGGGGCGTGTTGGTCGACCCGCTGCCGCTCGGTTGACGCCGCTTACCGATGTTCTTCCGGTCGCGTAGGCGCTGCTTGGGTTTTTTGGCATGGTCCCGCTCGACCCTGTCGGTCACTGGTTTCTTTTTGCCGCCGGCCGCCTTGCCGGAACTCTTCAGCTTTTTCGGGCCACGGTACTTGCCGGCGATCTCCCGGATGGTGCGCCGTTCAAATTCATGTTTCAGATAACGCTCGATGCCGGTCATCAGGTTCCACTCCTGATGAGTGATGAGGGAGATGGCCAGGCCCTGTTTACCAGCGCGTCCGGTGCGGCCGATGCGGTGTACATAATCCTTGCCGCTACGGGCCATATCAAAGTTGATCACCAGGTCCACGCCCTTGATATCCAGCCCACGCGCGGCCACGTCGGTGGCCACCAGGATCTTGACGGTTCCCTGGCGCAGAAAGGCCATCATTTGGTTGCGTTCATCCTGGCTCATGTCGCCGTGCAGTACCCCGGCCCGCAGTCCCTGTTTGCGCAGTTCCGGGCCAAGGGCATCGGCCTGCAGTCGGGTGTTGGTAAACACCAGTGCCTTGGCATAGCTCTCGTGCTGCAGCAACCAGCTGAGCAGACCCTGTTTGTGGATCTTGTCATCGGCCGGGATGATCTGCTGGGTGATGTTGGCATGGCGATCACGCACCGTGCTCAGGCTGATGGTGGCAGGGTCGCGCAGTAACGTGTCGGTCATCCCTTTCAGACCGCGGTGACTCAGGGTGGCGGAAAACAGCAGTGTCTGGCGTGTGCGGCTGCATTGCCCGGTGATGCTAAGGACATCCTCGCTGAAACCCATGTCGAGCATGCGGTCGGCTTCGTCCAGGATCAGCACTTCCAGGTCGCTGAAGTCGGGCGTGCCCTGTTCCTGGTGTTCCAGTAGCCGGCCCGGGGTTGCCACGATAATCTCCGGGTTTTTCCGGAACAGCGCGCGCTGGAATTTGAACGACTCCCCGCCAGTGATCAGGCCGATCTGCAGGCGGGTGCCGCTGGTCAGCTTCTGCCCCTGGGTCAGTATCTGGTGCGCCAGTTCCCGGGTCGGCACCAGGATCAGCACCCGGGTACCGCTGTCGGGTGCGGGAGTATTCAGCAGGTGATCCAGGGTCGGCAGCAGGAACGCAAAGGTCTTGCCGCTGCCGGTTTCGGCGCTGGCGATCAGGTCCCGTCGCTCCAGTGCCACCGGTATCGCCTGTTGCTGAATCGGTGTGGCCTCGTGCAATCCCAGGGCATCGAGTGTCTGGAGCAGGCGGGGGTGGAGAGGAAAACTGGATAACAACGGCATCACCTTGGGCGCAAGAAAACGGAAGAGTGGGCTATTGTAATCCATTGCCGGTGGATGTTGGGATAAATCCGTCGGGCGTGAGCCCGGCTTTTCTGTGAGATAATGAAACCCGGGGGCGGATTGGAACGCCCTTTTTCCATGCGGGATGAAGCGGTGAATCAATACGATGTGATCATAATCGGCGCCGGTGCCGCCGGTCTGATGTGTGCGGCAACGGCAGCGCGGCGCGGTCGTAGCGTCCTGCTGCTGGACAACAGCCGTAAGGTGGGCAAGAAGATCCTGATGTCCGGCGGCGGGCGCTGCAACTTTACCAATCTCCATGTGGAACCGGGCAACTACGTCTCGCAAAATCCTCATTTCTGTAAATCGGCCCTCAAGCGGTATACCCAGTGGGACTTCGTTGCGCTGGTCGAGCGTTACCGCATCGCGTATCACGAACGGGACCATGGTCAGCTGTTCTGCAACGAATCTGCCCGGCAGATACTCGACATGCTGTTGGCGGAGTGCGATCAGCCAGGCGTCACCTTGCGCACCGGTTGTGAGGTGCTGGAGATCAGCCATGTGGAGCAGTATCGGTTGCACTCAAGTGACGGGGACTTCCGCTCGGCCTCGCTGGTGGTGGCGACCGGTGGCCTCTCTATACCGAGCATGGGATCGAGCGGGTTCGGATATACCGTCGCCAAACAGTTCGGTCTGAAGGTGTTACCTCAGCAGGCCGGGCTGGTGCCCTTTACCTTCAGTGATCGGATGAAGGAGGTGACTGCCCGTCTGGCGGGTATTTCGCTGCCGGTGAGCATGAGCACCCGCGGTCACGCCTTTTCTGAACAGTTACTTTTTACCCATCGGGGGGTAAGCGGACCGGTGGTGTTACAACTCTCCAACTACTGGCAGACGGGTGAGCCGGTGAGCATAAATCTGTTGCCGGAAATAGTGGCGGATGAGTGGTTGTTAAATCTGAAAAAAACGCACCCAAGGGGGCTGTTGAAAAATCTCCTGGCCAAACAGTTGCCCAGGAAACTAGTCAAAGAGTTGATCGATCTGAACTGGGTCAAATGGTCGGAGCGGCCGATTTCGGAAATACCGGATCAGGTGCTTTGCCAGGTTGCCGGACAGCTGAATGGCTGGACCCTGAAGCCGTCGGGCACCGAAGGGTACCGTACGGCGGAGGTGACCCGGGGCGGCGTGGATACCGATGAGCTCTCCTCCAAAACCATGGAGTCCAAGTGTCAACCCGGCCTGTTCTTTATCGGGGAGGTGATGGATGTCACCGGGCACCTGGGTGGTTTCAATTTTCAATGGGCCTGGTCATCGGGTTATACCGCCGGTCAGTTCGTTTGATCTATTGTGCCCCGGACGTTAATTTTCAGAAGTACGTATTGATGTACTTATCTTTATCCCGAACAGAAAATTCGATTTAAGTTTCAATTGCAAATGTCGCTATCTCCTTATGTGCCCGCTGAAGTTCAGGCGGCAAGCTGCGGGACCGTTGTCGATAACAGATTCCTGTTTGTCCCCGCACACTGACAAATACCTGATGATCAATCCGGATTGCCGGCTGGGATATTTCTAATTATGAAGATCAAAACAAAACTGACTGTTGGTGCCAGTCTGTTGATGCTCATTCCTGTTGTCGTGGTGAGTGCGGTTCTGGGCTGGGTGGCCGTTGACAATGGTCGCCAGGCGTTGGAAACCAAGGCGCAGAATCAGATGATTGCGCTCAGAAACAGTACGCAGAAAGCGATCGAAAACTATTTCTCCACGGTGCAGGCACAGATCGTAACGCTGTCCGATAACCGGATGATTATCGATGCACTGAACTCCCTCCCCAATGCCTACCGTCTTTACCAGTCAAGCGTTGAGGCGACAGGAGAAGCGGGTGCGGCCAAGCTGGGTGCGATGCGTCAGGATCTGCTGGCCCACTACAACGGCACATTTGCGGATGAGTACCGAAAACAGAATGGCGGCGGCACTCTTGATGCCGGCAAATGGCTGGAAAAGCTGAGCGAAACCGGAATCACCCTGCAGCATGCCTACATTGCCGCTAATCCCAATCCCCTGGGCGAAAAGAGCAAGTTGATCACGCCGGAGGATGGTTCACTGTATGAGGTGATGCACAAAAGATTCCATGAATCACTGAAGGATTATCAGGAGCGATTCGGTTATGCGGATATCTTCCTGGTCGATTCAAAGACCGCCGAAGTGATCTATTCCGTGGCCAAGAAGGCGGAGTTTGCCACTTCGCTACTGGAGGGGCCGTTTGCCGAGACCGGTTTGGGGCAGGTGTTCAAGCAAGCCAATGAATCAGATGATCCGGGTTTTATCGCCATGACCGATTTTTCTGCCTATAGCCCCTCTTATGACAATCAGGCGGCGTTTGTCGCCTCGCCCGTGTTTAATCGCGGCAAGCGTCTCGGCGTACTGATTTTTCAGCTTTCGGTTGACCGGCTTTCCGGCATCATGACCCATGACCGCAACTGGGCCGAAGTCGGCCTGGGTGAGTCGGGTGAAAGTCTGATTGTCGGACCGGATTATTCGTTGCGTAACGACAGCCGCTTCCAGATTGAGGATGAGGCCGGATACCTGGAGAGTCTGCGCCAGACGGGCGTGTCAGCGGAGCGATTGGCCAGGGTGCAGGCCAAGCATTCGGCTATCGGTGTGCAGCAATTGATGTCGCCGGCGGCAGAAGCCGCTTTGGCCGGTGAGTCTGGGGTGGCGTTATATCCGGACTATCGGGGGGTGGATGTACTGACAGCCTATGCGCCGGTAAAAATTGCCGGCTTGAAGTGGGCGGTTGTCGCCAAAATGAACACCGAGGAGGCGTTCCGTTCCGTGGAGTCGCTGAAGAGCACCATTGCTGGTGTGGCGATCGGTATTTCCGTGCTGGTATTTGTCGTGGGTGCCCTGGTCGGTTGGGTATGTACCGGACTGATTGTGCGCCCTATCCAGAATACAGTGGATGCGGTCAAGGATATCGCCGAGGGCGAGGGTGACCTGACCCGCCGGCTGGATGCCCGGAGCAAGGATGAGCTGGGTGAACTGGCCGGATGGTTCAACCGTTTCCTGGACAAGATGCAGGGCGTGGTCGGTGAACTGAACAGCGTAACGCAGAATCTGTCGGTGTCGGCGGAGCAGCTCTCCCGGGTCTCCGAGGAGACGCGAGACGGTATCAGCAGTCAGCAGGGACAGACCGAACAGGCCGCTACCGCCACCAACCAGATGGCCGCCACGGTACAGGAAGTGGCAAAGAATGCTGAATCCGCCGCCAACTCGGCCATGCAGGCAAGAAATGAGGCGACGCAAGGCAAGGGTACGGTGGATGAGAGCATCACCACAATCCATAACCTGTCGGCGACGGTTGAGCAGGCGGCCGCTGTGATTGGCAAGCTGGAGCAGGACAGCATCGAGATCGGTGGGGTGCTGGATGTGATCCGCAATATTGCCGAGCAGACCAATCTGCTGGCCCTGAACGCGGCCATCGAGGCGGCGCGGGCCGGTGAGCAGGGGCGTGGATTTGCCGTGGTGGCGGACGAGGTGCGTACTCTGGCATCCCGGACCCAGCGGTCGACTCAGGAGATCCAGGAGATGATCGAGCGCCTGCAGACGGCCTCCAAGGAGGCGGTGAAGGCGATGGATGAGACCAACTCCCAGGCCAGAAAAGGGACCGATTTTGCCGTCAAAACCGGTGAGGTACTGGAATCCATAACCGCGGCCATCAATCAGATTAGCGACATGAATACCCAGATTGCCAGCGCGGCGGAAGAGCAGAGCGTGGTGGCCGAGGAGATCAACCGCAATGTGGTGGGGATTAACCAGATTGGCGAAAAGACAGCCGATGGTGCGCAGCAGACGGCCTCGGCCAGTGAAGGGTTGAACAGTCTGGCAGGGCAACTGCAGCGGATTGTCGGGCAGTTCAAGATTTAGCCAGTTCCACACTGCCCCGGGAACAGGGCGCTTCCCGAGAGGGAGGCGCCTTTTTTTTCGCGGGCGACCCAGGTGCGTTGAAGGAGAACAGTATCAGTCAGGCTACACAAACTTGACGGCAATCGGAGTAAGCAGGGCGATGACTCGTGCATGCACGCCTGGATAACCGGCTAGCGGTCAAGCTCAGGGTCCAGACGATTAAAAATATTGTCGTCGCGGGGGGCGGCGACCGGCCGGTTGAGTCGGTTGGTCAGGCGAATCAGTCGCTCGTGCCGGGGACGGATCTCCAGCCCCTGGGAGAGATAACGCCTGGCCTTCAGCGTGCGTCCCTTGTCAATCTGCATCTGTGCCAGATCGGCGTAGCGGTCGGCTACTCTTTCCAGTCCACTGATGGCGGTCGGATTGTCCGGGTCCCGCTTCAGTACCGCGTCGAAATAGAATCGGGCGCTGTTTTCGGCTGGATAACTGAGTCGATCCGTCGCCAGGCGATTTTGTGCCTTCTCCAGTAATTTGCCGATATCCGAAGCCGGGGTCGCGGTTTTTGGTGATGCGGCGGGTGCCTCTCCAGAGTCCGCTTCGGTATCACTACTTACTTCGGCTGTTGTCTCGTTCACTCCTGATGAGGGCGGCGATAGTGTTCTGGCGGGTGCAACCACGGCCATCGATTCCACGGCTGTTGTGGTGCTGATCTCGTTCGTCTGCGGCTGTTCCGTATCGCTGTCGACCGGGCGTTGGCCAAGTCCGAGCCAGCCCAGCAGTATAAACAGTCCCAGGCCGGCGTATGCCAGCCAATGGAAGCGATGAGGGAAGCTGGATGCGGCCTCCAGTGCCTGGGTTTCCGGCGGTGGCGGTTCGTGTTCGCCCGGCCTCTTGGTTGCAGGTTTTTTTTCTGACCTTATCTTGCCGCGCACGGCCTGTAAGTTCATCAGCAGTTCGGCGCCGTTCTGAAAGCGTTCTTCCGGTTTCTTTGCCAGCAGTTTGTCCAGGAGGGGTTGCAGATCGGCAAACTGTTCCGGCAGCCGTGGCAGCGGCTTCTGGATGTGGGCCATCAGGGTGGCGGCAAAACTGTCGGCGGTATAGGGTTTTCTGCCGGTGAGCATCTCATACAGGATAATGCCCATGCTGTAGAGATCGGAACGGCCATCCACCCGACGGATGCCCTGGGCCAGTTCCGGGCTGAGATAGTGGGGACTGCCCATCACGGTGCCGGTGACGGTCAGGTCGTTATCGGTCTGGATCAGCTTGGCGATGCCGAAATCGGTCAATACAGGAGAGCCGTCATTGCGAAACAGGATGTTGGATGGCTTGATGTCTCGGTGGATCACCCCCTCCCCGTGCACGTAGGCAAGGCAGCCGGCGAGTCGGCTCAGTATCTTCAGGGCATGGGCCGGTTTGATCCCCTGCAAGATACGTGATTTCAGATCGCCGCCCGGCAGATACTCCATGGCGATGTAGTAGAAGCCATCCCCTTGCCCAATGTCGAAGATGGCGATCAGGTTGCTGTGATTAAGGCGGGCGATACAGCGTCCCTCGTTGAAAAAGCGTTCGAAAAACTGCGGGGTATCGGGATCATGCAGGACCTTGAGGGCCACTGGTCTGCCGAGCGACATCTGAGTGGCCAGGTAGACGGTTGCCATGCCGCCCTTGCCGAGGATACGCTGGATACGATAGCCGGGGACTTCAATCTGCAGGCTATGGTTCATTTCTGGTCCCGTCCGGATCTAAACTGGCGCGGCGTCTCGGCCGTGCTCCCTGTCGGAAAGAGGTTACCCCCTTGACCAAGGGTGTCGTCCGCCGATGGGAAAAATTGAGCACTGCTTCTCTTAATGGCTTAATTCTTTCGCGTCTGCCACTGTGTTCTGACTGACGCGATGGCGCGGCTTCTGGCCTGAAAAATGATCTCCGGAATCATCCGCTGATCGGTGGCCTTTCCCGCCAGCGCTGCCGTGTCAACGGCAGCGGCGGTACGTTGGGCTGCCTTGAACCAGTCGGCCTGGGGATAGGGCTGCTGTTCAAATCCGGTGCGCCCCCGGGCGTCTGCTTCGCAGGCGATCAGGAACTGATCCAGCCGTTCGGGGCGACGCAGGGCGTCGAGTTTCTGCAGGGTACGCAGCAGCGTGGCCGGCTTCAGCTCGAAGGCCCGGTGGCAGTGAGTATGGTACTCAGCCACCAGCCGGCAGAGTTCGCGAAACCGGTTCGGAATGCGCAAGCGGTCGCACAGGCGGTCAACCAGTTTGGTCCCGCGCTGCTCGTGGCCGTGGTGGCTGGGCCACTCGGCAGGCGGTGTGGTGCCCTTACCAACATCATGCAGCAGGGCGGCCAGCCGGGGTTCCGGTTCCAGGCTGAGTGCACACGCCTGACGCAACGCCATCAGGCTGTGTACGCCGGTGTCGATCTCCGGATGATGCCGTTCCGGTTGCGGGACACCAAACAGGCGGTCCAGTTCCGGCAGAATCACCCGGAGGGCGTCGAAGTCACGTAGGGCTTCGAAGAAAATACCCGGATCGACACCCTGCAGCGCCCGCATGATTTCGGACCAGACCCGTTCGGGTACCAGCTGATCCAGTTCGCCCTGGCGAACCATCTGCCGGACCAGTTGCCGGGTCGGTTTTGCCACTTGGAATCCGAGCGGATCAAACCGGGCGGCCAACCGTGCCAGCCGCAGTACGCGGATCGGATCCTGCCGGAACGTGGGGGTGTGGCGCAGTCGACGCGCCTGCAGGTCCTGGCGGCCGTTCAGCGGGTCGATGTAGCTGCCGTCCGCTGCCTGGGCAATGGCGTTGATGGTGAGATCCCTTTGCATCAGGTCGTCGCACACCTGTTCCCGCTCATTTCTACTGCGGGTGTCGCCACGCGGCAGGGCATACTCCTCGGCACTCTGCGGATGCAGAAAGACGGTGAAGTCCTGTCCCACCTGGCGGAAACCCTGGGCGATCAGCTGTTTGGCCGTGGTACCGGTGACCAGCCAGTCACGATCGGTGATCGGCAGGCCGAGCAGCTGGTCCCGCACCGCCCCGCCCACCAGATAGGCATGCGTGCCGAAGATGCTAGAATCGCCCATGTGAATATATTGAAACCTCTCTCTACATGATGATCGGCAGTTGGCGTCAGTGGCGCTACCGCCTGATCCTGGCCGTGCTCCTGGGTTTCCTGCAAGGCTGCAGCAGCCTGGGCTATTATAGTCAGTCTATCGGCGGGCATCTGCAGTTGATGGGGCAGCGACAGCCCATCGCGCAACTGCTGCAGGACCCGGGAACCCCGTTGCCGCTGAAGCAGAAGTTACAACAGATCGGGGCGATGCGCACCTTTGCCACGGAGGCGCTGGGCCTGCCTGATAATGACAGCTACCGCAGCTATGCCGCACTGGAGCGCGAGGCGGTCGTCTGGAGTGTGGTGGCGGCGCCGACGTACTCCATGCAGCCGAAGCAGTGGTGCTTCCTGTTCGTCGGCTGCGTCAGCTATCGGGGTTATTTCTCCAGGGAACGGGCCGCGCGCTATGCGGCTGAATTGCAGGCGCAGGGACTGGATGTGGCGGTACAGCCGGTGCCGGCCTATTCGACCCTGGGCTGGTTTGATGACCCCCTCCCCAGCACGGTGATCCAATGGCCTGACGCGAGAATCGCCGGCCTGATTTTTCATGAGCTGGCTCATCAGCAGCTCTATGTCAGGAATGACAGTGCCTTCAATGAGGCATTTGCCAGCCTGGTGGAGCAGGAGGGGGTCGAGCGCTGGCTGGGTGGTCGAGATGGTCCGACCTTCATGCAGTGGCAGGAGTCGCATCGGCGGGAGCGCCAGCTGGTCGATCTGCTGCTGAGCACCCGGGATGCGCTGGAGGCGCTCTATCGGCAACCCCTGGATGCGGCGCTGATGGCACAGCGCAAGGCGGCACTGTTTCAGCAACTCAGGGAGCGCTATACGCGGCTAAAACAGCAATGGGGCGGATATGGCGGTTTCGACGGCTGGTTCGGTGGCGACCTGAACAATGCCCACCTGGCCTCCATCGCCACCTATGAGGCCCGGGTGCCGGCGTTCAGGCGGTTGCTGGAACAGGTTGGAGGGGATTTGCCGGCGTTCTACGCCGCCAGCCGGGCACTCGGTCAGTTGCCCGAAACGGTGCGTGAGGAGCGAATGCAAGAGTTGCTCCGGGAGGCTGGGCAGTAAGCAGTCTCACCAGCCGATCCTGATATAGCGAAACAGGTTGCCGGCGGGATCTTGCATCAGCAGGCGCCCGTCTGATTCAGCGAATGCATAGGGGCGCAACTGGCCGCTGTTCAGATCCTGCAGGATGATCAGCTGGGGTTCCGGCTGTGCCAGACGACCATCACGGAAATTATCACGGTCCAGAAAGATTCTGAACAGGCCGTTGCGGATCACCAGTATCTCGCCACTCTCACCTTGCCAGCTGCCATTGAGTACCGAAACCGTTACCGGCGGGGCGGGGCGACCATAGATCGGTCCTGGATACGGCGCGTAGCCGGGAGCGCTGCCCGGGTAACCGTAATAATCCCGCGTCCGCTCATGCAGCCGTTTCTGATAAGCCGAAGAGAAGGCATCCATCATGTCGAACAGGGTCTCGGCCATGCTGTTGTAGCGGTTGGGATAGTCGAGTGCGGTGGTTTCCAGCGGCCATAGCACCAGCAGAATCAGCAGTCTGAACAGCCGTTTTTTGCGCACCTTGGTCCCCTTCTCCACATCGTTTCGGGCACTGCGCATTTTATCAGAAAATCCCCCGAGTATTTTCAAAGCTATGGAGAAACTTGCCTGTTTCCTAAAATGGTGTTTATCTTAAGCTATCTTTTGGCACAACATAGATAACAAAGGCCGGACAATGGTGACGAGTCAGCATGGTGACGGACAGGAGCGCCGCACCCGAACGAAGGCGATGGTGGAGAAGTGGCTGGATGAACGCCAGCAGATGCTGGTACTCTACTGCAAACTGGCCGGTATTGACTCCTTCAGTCCGGACAAGCCGGAAAAACAGCTGTTACGGGATTTCTGTCAACTGTTGGTCGATTATGTCGCTTTCGGGCACTTCGAGGTGTTTGATCGGATCACTACCGGTGACGAGCGTCGCGGCCGGGTGATCAAGGTGGCGCGAGAAGCCTATCCGAAAATCGCCGAAGTGACGGAACTGGTGGTGGAGTTCAACGACAAGTACGACTTGAGCGATCACCGGCAGCCGCTCGACAATCTGGGCCGGGATCTCTCCATTCTCGGTGAGGACTTGGCCAGCCGGATTGAACTGGAAGATAGAGTGGTCACGGCGCTGTTGCAATGACTGCGTCGACGGAATGAGGTTGAGGGGGCAGGGATGGTGACGAAGCTGGATAATCTGTTTCGCTGGCGCCCCGATGCGGAACAGTTCACCAAGCCGCTACAGCTGAAGAAACCGTTCAAACTGCTGTTCGACCGGCTGCCGATAGGTATCGATAACAGTCGGATCGATGTCACGTTGAGCCAGGAATTCATGGGTCGGTGCCGCTTGTTTGTGCGCCGTTCCATGTTGCACGATGTGACGGAAAACTATTGGGGCGAACCGCCGCCGCCGCCCGATAACAAGGATCTGCAGGAGTTGCGCGAGGGTTATGCCGGCCTGATGGAGCTGACGGTCGACCGGGCCAGAAAATATAACCGCCTGGAGATGGTGCAACTGTTGCAGTTCAGCGTGGTGAAGTTTCTGCTGCAGCTGGTGGGGCAGGAGTATGATCGGCTGCGCAATCAGGTGCAACGCGCCAAGAGCGTAGACAGCCACCAGTCCACCGGTCGTTCGGTTCAGCTGCATGATCGACTGGTGCTGCTGGCCAGGAATGAAGCAGCCATCCGTTACCGGATTACCCGCCGCCTGTTCCGCGAGATGCTGAAGATGGAGAACATGCGTCTCAGCAAACTGCGCAAATCAGTCCTTGGCCAATCCTGGCCGGTGCCCAAGCCGCTGCTGTTCAATCCGATGCTGCAACTTCCCTCATTGTGGGCCGATGAGCAGTTGATGAGCCACTACCCCCTGGTCTGCACCGACAAGGATGATCAGGACGGTTTTGATCGGGTCAATCGCCTGGTGACCGGGCTGTTCGCGGAGTTTCTGCCCTCCTGGTGTTGGGGGGTCGACCCGACTGACCCGTTTGATGCCACCTGTAGTGATATCCAGACCACGGCGCGTCGTTATCCGGGTGAGCAGGGCGGACTGGTCGGGTATACCGAAAGCCTGATGTTGCTGAAGCGCTCGCTGCAGCCGACCGAATATGAAAACGGCAACTGCTCCTGGCTGGATATCCCGGAGAATATCGACCGCATTATCTACTCGGTCAAACACCGCGGCGCTATGCGTACCGATCATGATACCCCCGGGCTGCGCGTCACCTGGGACAATGACAAATGGCCCGGTTTTCATCATCGCCTGATGAGACAGATCCTGAAGGCGTTTCAGGGCAGTCGTGTCGAGCGCGATCTGCTGGCCTGCCATGCGGCCCCCGGCGTCTATCAGGAACTGAACCGGCAGGTGCCGGTGCGAATGATCTGTCAGTATCTCGCCGGACGCATGACGAAACGGGATCTGCAAAGAAAGCTGAACAGTCTGCAGGGTAAGGCAGTGCCGGCGCAGGTGATCAAGGTGCTGGACCGGATGCTGTTAATTATCAAGCGTATGCCGGCCCCGCGTCGTCGCCGCCGAATATTCAGTTTCCTGCGGCACTTCACCCTGTTCAGGCGTGACCTGAAGCAGGCCTATCAGGCCCATGTGGCCATGCGTCGCATCCACCTGCTGGTGCGTCCCGAGGATATCGAGCTCTCCCGGCGCAATGGCAGTCTGCTGGAGTTCCCGTTGCGCGTGGAGCTGAAGCCGGAGCAGCACCGCATACGTAATCACGTCATTATCAAGGCGGACGTGCGGGGCTCAACGACCATGACCAGCGAGTTGCGTAACCGCAATCTCAATCCCGCCTCGCATTTCAGTCTCAATTTTTTTGAGCCGATCAATAAGCTGCTGGAGAACTATGGGGCGAAAAAAGTGTTTATTGAGGGTGATGCGGTGATCCTCAGTATCTTCGAATATGAGGATACCCCCTATCAATGGCTCTGTGTTTCCCACGCCTGCGGGCTGGCGCGCAAGATCCTCCAGGTGGTGGATGACCAGAATGTGAAAAACCGCCAGAATGATCTGCCGGAACTGGAGCTGGGGCTGGGTATCGCCTTCAGCGACGCAGCGCCCACCTTCCTGTATGACGAGGGGCGCGAGATCATGATTTCGCCAGCCATCAACCGGGCGGACCAGCTCTCGTCTTGCTCGGCGGCGGTGAAACGGTCCAAATATGGAAAGCAGCTGGGTCGTGGCGTGGTGGTACTGGCGCCGACCCCCGGTGAGCTTATCAACAAAGAGAGCATGGACAAGCTGATTCGCTACAACGTGAACGGGATTGAACTGGATTTCCCCGCCTATTACAAGCTGAAGTCGGAACTGTCATTCCGCCGGATTGAGCTGGACAACGGTAAGCGGTTGAACAACGACTATCTGCTGGTGGCCCGCTATCCGGACCTGGAAGGGCATATGCACACGCTGGTGATCCGGGAGGCGGCGGTAACCGTCTGGGATGGTGAGAAGGCCGGCCGGCAGGCGGCGGACGGTCGCTGTTATTACCAGGTGATCAGCGATCCGGAGATGATCGCCTACGCCATTGAACAGTCCAACCAGCGGCGCCGGCCGCTACCTGATATCTCCGGCACCCCGGCAGAAGAAAAAACTACAGGGCCACGCCTGTTCCACTGATCGCCTTGGCGGCCAGTTGGTCTCTGGGGCGCACGGGCGACATCCGCGCCGACAGCCGCTGCAGCGGCTGGTTCAGGCGTTGGTCATAGATCGCCGCATAACTCAATACCCGCTCGGTATAGCGCCGGGTCTCTTTGAACGGGATCAGTTCCACCCAGATGTCCGCGGGCAGCGCGGCGTCCGGCAGCCATTTCAGCACATTTTGCGGGCCGGCATTGTAGGCCGCCGTGGCCAGCACCTGGTGCTCGCCCAGCTGCTGGTAGACATGGTTCAGGTAGGCAGTACCCAGGGTAATGTTGAGTTCCGGCCTCAGTAGCTGGGTCAGGCGGGGTTTTTTCAGTTTCTCCTTGCGGGCAATAAAGCGGGCGGTTGCCGGCATCAGTTGCATCAGTCCCCTGGCGCCGGCGGGCGAATGGGCATCACTGGCGAAGGCGCTCTCCTGTCTGATCACGGCAAAGATCCAGGATTTGTCCAGATCGGCCGCCGCCGACTTTTCCGTGACCAGAGTCTGATGCTCCAGCGGAAAACGCAACTCCAGGTCGTCCCAGTAGCCGGTGCGTGCCAGGGTGAAGATCGCCCGGTCGTGCCAACCCCAGGACTGGGCCAGCTTGGAGACCCGTTTCAGGTCCCGTCGTTGCAGGTTTTTCACGCCGACATACCATTCACGCCGGGCATCGAGGAAGCGTCCGAGCTGGAACAACTCGCGTGCCCGCAGCAGTGTGGGGCGTCGCGCCAGCTGGTCGATCTCCGACTGTTGCAGGTCCAGTGGGGTTGAATCATAGCGATAGGGTTGGTCCAACCGGTCGGCGGCGAGAAAACCGTGATAACTGCGCTCTTTCGCCAGGGCGGTGAACTGGGCCTGAGCCTCTGCATTCTTGCCGGTTTCCGCCAATGCCCGTGCCTGCCAGTAGCGCCAGCGGTCGGAGGTTTTCATACTGTCCGGCAGCTCGGCTATCCAGACCAACAGTTGCGGCCAGGCCCGTTGTCTCAACGCACTTCTGAGACGGGATTCATGCAGATGTTGATCCTTGTCGGACGGGCTAAATGCCTGTAGGGCAGACAGGGCATCGGGATGCTGGTCGCGTATCAGTCCCAGCAGCAGCGCACGCTGACCCCGGTAGCGCTCCCGGTCGCTGAAGGGGATTTCGTTCTGCAGCCGGTTCCAGGTGGTCACGGCGCTGTCGATATCCCTGCGCACCAGTCGGCTGAAGCCGTCCAGAAGGATGCGGTTTCGCGCCGGGCTTCCGGTGAGTCGGGACATGATAACGGTGATCCGGCTTGGATCTCGCTGCAGTTCCCGCCAGGCCTCTAGCCACGCCTGCTGTTGCGGATTGAGATAGCGTTTCAGGTAATTGGCAAAGCGCGCTTCGGAGGCCAGCATGGCGAGTTCGACCCGCGTCCAGGCCAGCGCTGGAGTCAGCTTGCCGGCATCGATCCAGCGTTCCAGAATCCGGTCGCAGGCCTCCGGTTGGGAGCGGGGATGGCGCCAGATCGGCGCCGTTTCCGCCAGCGCTTTTTCCGTCTTGCCGGTCTCCAGCAGTGCGGTCAGATAGTGACACTGGTAGGTCGTTCCCAGCTTGGGCCGGTAGAACACTAGATAGGTCCACCATTTACCGCGGCTGGCCAGTTCGTCGAGCCACAGCTGCCGCATCCGGTGAGCCAGCGGTGAGTCGGCATAGCGGGTGATGAAGTCATCTACCCGGCTACTGTCCAGGCTGGAGAGTTGGAGCTGCAGCGCCTGGTATTCCAGGTAGGGGAACAGTGGATAGCTCTGCAGGGTGGATTTGATGCGCTGGTATTGCTTCAGGTCCCCGGCGGAGAGTAAGCGTTCCGCGGCGAGAAATCCGCTGCGCTGCCGGTCCAGGTCGGCGGCTGCCAGACCGAGGACGGGTAGCAGGGCAAGCAGCCACAGCAAAGTCTTGCCGATACTTGTGTGCACCACTTCCCTGTTACTCCTCTTATGGCATGAAACATTGGGCATGGGGGAAAGCTTAGGGGGGGCACAGACAAGGTGCAAGGGGGAAAACCCTCTGATTTGCGCGGACGCAGTTGATTGCCCGGTAGCCATGAATACGGGATGATAGACGGATGACAAAACAATCCGTAAACACATCTGCGTGGCCCGATAGCCGGCAGCTGCAGCATATCCTGATCGATATTGCCGAGGCCGAGGTACTCTCACGCTATCGCCATCCGGATGTCACCCGTAAAAGCGACGGCACCCTGGTGACCGATGCCGACCTGGCGGTACAGGGCCGATTGATTGAACAGTTGGCCGCCAGCTGGCCAGAGATCCCGCTGATGGGGGAGGAGATGACCGCAGAGCAACAGCAGGCATTGGCGGCGCGCGACTGCTACTGGTGTGTTGATCCCTTGGATGGAACCACCAATTACTCCGCGGGGTTACCCTATTTTGCCCTCTCCCTGGCCCTGGTGGTGGAGGGTCGCGCCGTGCTGGGGATTGTTTACGACCCGGTTCGCCATGAGTGCTTTCGTGCCGAGCTGGGCCGGGGTGCCTGGCTCAATGACGAGCCGTTACGGCTGCATCGGGGGCCGGGCACTTTGAAAGAGTGTATCGCCATTGTGGATCTAAAACGGCTTACGCCGGCGTTGGCGGTGCGCCTGTCGAACCGGCCGCCCTACCGTTCACAACGCTGTTTTGGCGCCATTGCACTGGAGTGGTGCTGGTTGGCGGCAGGACGGGCTCATCTCAACCTGCATGGTGGTCAGAAACTGTGGGATTACGCCGCCGGCCGGCTGATTTTTTCTGAGGCAGGCGGGGTATTCAATCAGGAGGCAACCGAACAGGAACGGCTGGGGCTGGCGGTACGGCCCGCCTTGGGTGCGGTGGATGAACAGCTGTTCCAACTCTGGCAGACGTGGCTGCAACAGGCCGGTTTTCCCCTGGCGAAGGCCGGATAAGCGGTTACTCCACCCAGTGGCCGGATCGTATGACTACAAATAACCAGGGGCGACGCTGCCGCGGACGCGGCGTATGCCCGGATAAACCGGAGGTAGATAATGAGCAGTAATGATGAACAGCTGGATATGGAGCTGGGCAGCGGAATCGCGGCTTTTGAGTCGAAGCATTTCGCCAGCGCCACCAAGTTGCTGTCCGGCCTGGCCGAAAGCGGCAACCCGGAGGCCCAGTATCGCATGGCCATTATGGCCCAGAACGGACTGGGTATGACGGTTAATCAGCTGATGGCCTACAAGTATATGAAGGCGGCGGCCGAGAGCGGAATGGCGCTGGCCCAGCATGGCCTGGGTTTTATGTACATGGAGGGCGAGTGCGTGGAGAAGAACGGCGCCAAGGCGGTGGAGTGGTTCACCAAAGCCGCCGAGCAGGGGCTGGTCGGTTCCCAGACTACCCTGGCCATGATGTATGAGACGGGTGAGGGGGTTGAGCCGGACCCGGAACAGGCCCGGCACTGGTACCACGCCGCCGGTTTTGACGAGAAATAGGCGAATAAGCAGGACAGCGAAACTTCGGGTCGTCACAGGCACGGTGTGACGCCCCGATGTTGCGGGTCAGCTGTTGTGACGCGTGCGGCGCTGACGCACTGCCTCGGCCAGGGTGCGCAATAGCGGTTCGGTGTCTTCCCAGCTGATGCAGGCGTCGGTGATGCTCTGGCCGTAGACCAGCTCCTCGTCGGCACGCCACTCCTGGCGTCCCGCCTCCAGAAAGCTCTCAATCATGACGCCGTTGATGCGCCGGTCGCCGCGGGCGATCTGGCCGGCCACATCGTGGCCCACATCGATCTGTTTCTGGTGCCGCTTGCGCGAGTTGGCGTGACTGAAATCGATCATCATGCGGGGTTTGAATCCGGACTGTTCCATCTCTTCCGAGGCGATGTTGATACTTTCGGTGTCATAATTGGGACGGGTGCCGCCGCGCAGGATTACGTGGCAATCCTCATTGCCCCGGGTGGTGAAGATGGCGGAGTGGCGCTCCTTGGTCACTGACAGGAAACAGTGCGGCTGGGAGGCGGCGCGGATCGCGTCCAGGGCGATGCGCAGGGTGCCGTTGGTGCCGTTCTTGAAACCGACCGGGCAGGAGAGGCCGGAGGCCAGTTCCCGATGCCCCTGGCTCTCCGTGGTGCGTGCGCCGATGGCGCCCCAGCTCACCAGATCGGCAATGTACTGGGGGCTGATCAGGTCGAGAAACTCGGTGCCGGCCGGCAGTCCCATGTTGTTGACATCCAACAGCAGCTGGCGCGCCAGGCGCAGTCCCTTGTTGATGTGGAAGGTGCCGTCCAGATCGGGATCGTTGATCAGCCCTTTCCAGCCGACGGTGGTGCGGGGCTTTTCAAAATAGACCCGCATCACGATCAGCAGATCATCCGCCAGCTCTTCACGCAGTTTGTTCAGCTTCGCCGCATAATCACGCGCGGCGGCTGGATCATGCACTGAACAGGGGCCGACAATGGCCAGTACCCGGTCATCTTCGTCGTGCAGGATGCGGTGTATCTCGCGGCGCGCATTAAACACCGTGTCGGCCACCACATCGGTAACGGGAAATTCAGCCAGTAGTTCAGCCGGGGCCACCAGTTCTTTAATGGCTGCGATGCGGAGGTCGTCGGTTTCGTGGCGCATGGTCTCTCTCTTGTCCAAAATAAAAGTAAGCCGATGATTGTATAGTGTAATCCATTCCGGCAACAGGCATCCCTGACACCGGGTGGCGGCTTGTGTATGCTGTCGGATATGGCATCAGCTTGAGCGAAGCGGCGTTATGACGGAACTGACACTGGTGATCGGCAATCAGAACTACTCTTCCTGGTCCCTGCGGCCGTGGCTTTTTCTGGCCCACCATGCGATCCCGTTCAAGACCAAGAAGGTCAGCTTGTTCAGTGACAGCATGGAGCGGGACCTGGCGGTGCATTTTTCCGACAACAAGGTGCCGGTGCTGATTGATGGCGACCTCGAAGTGTGGGATTCACTGGCGATTCTGGAGTATCTGGTGGAGCGCTTTCCCGAAACCCGGGGCTGGCCGGAGGAGCGTTCTGCCCGGGCGGTGGCTCGCTCGGTCTGCGCCGAGATGCACTCCGGTTTTTTCGGATTGCGGGGTGAACTGCCGATGAACTGCCGCCGACGTTTCCCGGGGTTTGAGCCGGGTCCCGAGGCGCAACGGGATATCGACCGGGTGTTGGGCTTGTGGCAATTCTGCCGTGAGCGTTATGGCGCTTCTGGCCCCTGGCTGTTTGGGGAATTCAGTGCCGCTGACTGCATGTATGCCCCGGTGGTGATGCGTCTGCTGAGTTATGAGATACCACTGGACGCGGTCTCCACGGTCTACGCCCGTACGCTGTTTGAGAGCCCGGCGATGCAGCAGTGGGTAAAGGCCGGTGCCGGGGAAGCTGAGGTGATCGATGAGGATGAAGCGGACTGGCCGAGCGTGCCGTTCTGATCTGATATACCGGGGTGGAGCCAAATTGGATTGGGCAATGGTATAAACCGGCCCGACTCTGACCCCTTGCCGATAATCATCAGTTTTCACCGGTATTCAACCGGCTGACCCGCTGCTACATTCCGGTTAGTGGAAATATGATTTGGAAGTGGTCAGGTTGCAGATAGCCATTCACAGCAGTATCGGTGAAATACCCGCCGCAGAGTGGAACGGGCTGGTGCGGGATAACAATCCCCTGATCCGCCATGAGTTCCTGCATGCCATGGAGCAGCAGGATTGTGTCGGTGAGCGGTTTGGCTGGCTACCGCGACATATCGGTGTGTATCGCGACGATCATCTGGTGGCAGCCATGCCGCTGTACGAAAAGTACAACTCCTATGGTGAGTTCGTGTTTGACAACGCCTGGGCTGACGCCTATCAACGCGCCGGCATGGCCTATTTTCCCAAGCTGGTTTCGGCGGTTCCCTATACGCCGGCCTCGGGCCAGCGACTGTTGGCACTGCCGGGTCAGGAGTCTGAGTTGTTTCCCCTGCTGCTGGAAACAGTGTTGCAACTGGCCGGGCAGATGGGTGCCAGCAGTTTCCACTGCCTGTTTCCCAGCCCGGAGGGGTTTGAGTTTCTGGCGGGTCGGGGTCTGTTGACCCGACACGATGTTCAGTTTCACTGGCACAATCACGGTTACCCGGATTTTGACCGATTTCTGGTTAATCTGATCGCCAAGAAGCGTAAGAACATCCGTCAGGAGCGACGCCGGGTGATGGATGCCGGGGTGACGCTACGCCGCTTGAACGGACACACGGCCACCGATCAGGACTGGCGGCAGTTTACCTATTTTTACAACAAGACATTCAGTGAGAAGTGGGGCATGGCCACGCTTAATTACGCCTTCTTCCGTCAGGTGGCCAAACAGTTGCCGGACCAGGTGCTGCTGGTGCTGGCCGATCTGGACGGCGAGTGCATTGCCGGTTCGCTGATGTATCAGAGCGACACCACCCTCTACGGTCGCCACTGGGGGACCGGCCGGTGGGTGGACGGACTCCATTTCGAGGCTTGTTACTATCAGGGCATTGAGCACTGTATCGAGCAGGGGTTGCGCTGTTTTGAACCGGGCGCCCAGGGGGAACACAAGCTCTCCCGCGGGTTTGTGCCTACCCTGACCCGGTCAAGCCACTGGATCAGGGATGACGGGTTTCGCGACCCGATTGCCCGCTATACCGAGCATGAGCAGGCGGCGATTGCCGATTACCTGGAGCAGTTGCAGGCGTCGAATCCCTATCGTGAGGCGCCGCTGGAGTGATACGCCAATCGGAGGAGAGTGAATGAAGCCTTATGCAGAGTCCTGTGACCAGAACCGTGAGCCGATCCTGTCGGTGATCCAGCCGCTGTTTGCCGATTTGACCCGGGTGCTGGAGATCGGCAGCGGTACCGGGCAACATGCCGTCTACTTCGCCGCCGCCATGCCGCACCTTACCTGGCACACCAGTGACTGCCTGGAGTACCACGACGGCATCCGCCTCTGGTTGGAGGAGGCGGCGCTGCCCAATGTCCGCGTGCCACTGCATCTGGACGTGGCCCGCTCCGTTTGGCCGGCACTGGATGTGGAGGCGGTCTTTTCCGCCAATACGGCGCATATCATGCACTGGCCGGAGGTGGAGGCGATGTTTGCCGGTGTCGGCCGACTGCTTGCGGCGGGCGGTCTGTTTGTCCTCTACGGTCCGTTCAACTATCACGGCCGGTTTACCAGCGACAGCAATGCCCGCTTTGATGGCTGGCTGAAGCAGCGGGACCCGGCCATGGGTGTGCGGGATTTCGAGGCACTGGAGCGTCTGGCCGATGCCGCCGGCATGGCATTGATGCAGGACTTCGAAATGCCGGCCAATAACCGCATTCTCTGCTGGCAACGCCAATGACGGTGGCCGGGGTCAGGCGGTCTCGGTCTGGTTAATCCGTTGTTTGACCAACTCCCGGGTCTGCTCAACCCACTGTTCCCGTTCAATGCGGCCGGGGAAGTGCAGATGGTGATTCAGCCAGAGGATATTTTCCCGACTCAGGCCGGCAATCTGTTCGTAGTGGAAAATACCCAGATTGTTCAGTGTCTGCTCGATCTTCGGGCCTATGCCGCGCACCTGCTTAAGGTCATCCGCATCCCCTTTCGGTGCCGCCAGCGGGACCGGGCACCAATCATCGGAGATGGCCGGTTTCGCTTTTTCCGTATCGGGTTTGCCGGTTTGGGCGGTCGGTTCAAGTTCACGCAAGCGTTTTTTGTAGTCGCTTAACTCTGCTCGAAGCAGCGACACCATAATATGGTCGTCGCCACGGCCGAGGGGTTCTCCATCGTCCTTTTCGTCATCCTGAAAGGCGTGGGTGAAGCCGCGCAGCAGCCAGCCAACGATGCCGCCCAGTCCGAACGCCAGCAGAATCCAAATAAGAATCTGAAAAAAAAGATAACCCATCAATCTATCCCCTGGCCGCGTTGCGCGGTGTCCGTCCGGTTGCGTCGCCGCATGGTTCGATTCCCGCCAATTCCGGCATCACCGCGCCTTGATGCTGGATGACCAGGAGTCGTCGCTGGCCGGTTTGGTGGTGGTGTGTTGGTCGGGCTGCAGAGCGAACTGGTCAATTACCCGGTTGACGCCGTCAAGCGCTTCGAGCAGATGTATCGCCCGGTCGGCCGCTTTGTTCGACGGTGCCTCTCCCAGCAGACGCAGGTTACGTCCCTCAACCTCGAGGCTTACCCATTGCAGCTTGTGTTCGGTCATTACGGCCGCCCCCCGGAACCTCAGGTCCTGCTCGATCTTCTCTATCCCATGATAAAAGGCGAGCGCAAGAATCAGCACCAATCCGCCCGATCCCAGCAACAGGGTTTTAGTTCTACTCATGCCTCACTTTTTACCTCATGCCACGGTGCTGCGGATAGTGAACCGACTCGCAATTTTATATCTACTCTGATTTGCCTGCCCCGGCAATAGCCGGATCTGCGAACTGCTCTATACTCAATCTGTTGACTATTCCCTATGCTGCCAGCTTTTCCTCCCGGGTGCACGACTCGGTACGGCGGCAGGGATGGCAGGGAGTTCCGTTGAATGGTGTCTATCGTGGTGGCCGTCGACCGTCTGTTGGTGAACACAGGTCCATGTGATGCCGGAAGTTGAGCCCAAGGTGTCGGCAACAGGCAGGCGTGTGCTGACCGGTTCGCTCTATCACTGGTCGCTGATTGGATTTCTGCTGGTAACGCTGCCCCTGGTGATGGCGCTGATGTCGGGGTTGTTGTCGGTGAGCCAGTATACGGAGAAGAGTCAACAGGCACTGTTTCAGACGGTCCGGGCCAATGAGGGCGGTCGCACCCTGCTGGAGCGTCTGATCTCCATGGAGCGTGGTATCCGGCAGTATCAGATTCTGAAGGATCCTGAACTGCTCCAGGTCTATCGACAGCACCATGACTCGTTTGTCGAAGTGGCCCGGGGATTGAGGTTTGACGGACTGTCCAATGATCTGCTCATCCCGCTACGGGGACTGGTGGCGGCCGAACAGGGATTGTTTCAACACATACAAACAAAGATTCACCGGACTGGGACAGCCCTTACGGCGGATGATCTGAAGGGCTATGCGACTCTGACACTGCAGGCTCGTGCGCTTTTACAGACCGGTGGCAGACAAGTGGGTGTAGAGGCGGAGGCCCTGGCTCAGGAGGCTGGCCGGGTACGCCGCTCGATGCTGCTGTGGGCGCTGCTGGCCCTGCCGCTGGCGCTGATTCTTGGGCTACTGTTTGTCTATCTGCTGACCCGTCCGATCAAGCGTATCGAACGGGTGATTAGCGAACTGGGCGCCGGACGCTTCGACCGACCCATCGTGATTCATGGACCCAGCGACCTGGAAGATCTGGGACGTCATCTGGACTGGATGCGGCGGCGGTTGATGGCGCTGGAAGGGGAAAAACAGCAGTTTATCCGCAATATATCCCATGAGCTGAAGACCCCTCTGGCAACACTGCGGGAAGGTGCCGATCTGCTGGAGGATGAAGTGGTGGGTGAATTGAATCATGAGCAGCGGGAAATTGTGCAACTGATGACGATCGGTACGCTGCAGTTGAACGGGCTGGTGGAAAATCTGCTGGAATATCAGCGTCTGGCCAATCAGCGTACCCTGGCCGAGCCTCATGATTTCGACCTGGCGCAACTGCTCAGAAAAGTGCTGGATGATTATCGACTGCTGATCAGGAGCAAACGGCTGCAGATTGTTGAGGCATTGATGTCAGTGACCCTGCGGGGTGACCGGGAGACGATCAGGATGATGTTGGGTAATCTGTTGAGCAATGCGATCAAGTTTTCCCCGGAAGGGGGGCGGATCAGGCTCAGCCTGTCGGTAAAGCAGGGGGTCGGCGCATTTTTGATCGAAGATCAGGGGGATGGTATTTCCGAGGAAGATCAACCCTTCGTTTTTCAGGAGTTCTATCAGGGGAAGAGCAGCGGCCGATCCAGTGTCAAGGGGTCCGGTCTCGGTTTGGCGCTGGTGAATGATACCGTCCTGCGGCATCGGGGCAGGATCGTTCTGTTACCGGCAACGGAGGAGTACAGGGGGGCCCGAATCTGCCTGGAGTTGCCCCTGACACAGCAGCGGACGCTGGAGGTGGTGCAATGAAATGGATTGGTTGGTTTTGCCTGCTGCTATTATTGTCGGGATGTCAGCAGCCCTTGACACGAAGCGGCGAGTCTCCGGGTGTGCGGTCCGCGGCCGTCGTGGAGACACCGGGGGAGGCGCTGCGAAATCTGATCGATTTTTCCACCCGCTTCGAGGCCCATACGCGCCAGGATCAGCTGGCCCTGTGCGCAGAACTGCGCCAGTCCCTGGACCAGGATAGGGATCGCTGGACCGGCTGGTACCTGGCCACCGCGATCAGTCAGGTGGAGGGTTGTGGAGAGCCGGAGGAGGCAGTTGCCTTGATCAATCGGTTGCTGGATCAACGTTTTGTCTCGCGCGAGGCGGGTTGGCTCGCCTATTATCAGATTCGTCTGTTACAGCGACAGCAACGTCAGCGTCAGCAGCTCAACAAGGCTGTGGCGGAGCAGCAGAAACTACAACAGAGACTCACCCGGGTGGTCGAGGCCAGGCGGCTGTTGGAGAACCAGTTGCGTGACCTGAAACGCATCGAAACCAGTATCAATCAGAGGCTTGATGAAAAAGAGCAAGGGACAAACCCCACCGTCACAGAACCAGCGGGTGCTACTGGTCGATGATGACCCGAGCCTGCTGCGGCTGCTCTCCCTGCGCCTGACGGCGATCGGATTATCGGTCGAGTGTGCCAACAGCGGCGAGCAGGCGGTGGGCCTGGTGCCCCAGTTCAAGCCCCAGCTGGTGGTGACGGACCTGCGCATGGGGGAGATGGATGGATTGGCGCTGTTCCGTTATCTGCAGCGCCATTATCCACTGTTGCCGGTGATTGTCTTGACCGCCCACGGCACGATTGCCGAGGCGGTGGAGGCGACCCGCCAGGGGGTGTACGGCTTTCTCACCAAGCCCTTCGACAGCAAGGAGCTGATTGCCCAGGTGGAGCAGGCGCTGCAACTGGGGGGCTGGCCACCGGGAGAGACAGAACAGGCTGACAGGCAGGATTGGCGGTCGGAGATCATCACCCGCAGTCAGTCGATGGAGCAGCTGCTGCAGGAGGTACAGCGTGTCGCCCAGGGCGATGCGAGTCTGTTTATTCACGGTGAGAGCGGCACCGGTAAAGAGTTGATTGCCCGGGCCGTGCACCAGGTTAGCCCACGCACGGCAGCGCCTTTCGTGGCCGTTAACTGCAGCGCTATTCCGGCGGAGTTGCTGGAGTCGGAACTGTTCGGGCATGTACGTGGGGCTTTTAGCGGCGCCGTCTCATCGCGGGATGGGCTGTTCCGCAGTGCCGACAGCGGCACCCTGTTTCTGGATGAGATCGGTGACATGCCGGCGCTGTTTCAGGTCAAACTGCTGCGTGCCCTGCAGGAGCAGCGCATACGGCCGGTCGGTGCCAACCAGGATATCCTGGTGGATGTGCGCATTATCTCGGCCAGCCATCACGACCTGGATGCGCTGGTGGCAGCGGGGAGCTTTCGTCAGGATCTCTACTATCGACTGAATGTGGTCACTCTGAGTCTGCCGGCGCTCAGTGAACGGCGGGAAGATATTCCGCTGCTGGCCAACCATTTTCTCTCACGACTCAGTCCCCGCTACGGCGACCGGGTCAAGGGCTTTTCAGCGGAGGCGCTGAATGCTTTGGTGCAATATGACTGGCCGGGGAATGTGCGCCAGTTGCAGAATGTGGTGGAGCAGCTGACGGCGCTCTCCAGCACACCGATCATACCGGTCAAGCAAGTCGAGAAGGCGCTGAAGGAGAAGGCGGCCCTGTTGCCGGGGTTTCAGGAGGCGCGGGAGCAGTTTGAACGGGAATATCTGGTGGAACTGCTGCAGCGGGTCAACGGCAATGTGAGCCAGGCGGCCCGACTCGCCAAACGCAACCGCACCGAGTTCTACAAGCTGCTTAAGCGTCATCACCTGGAGCCGGCCCGGTTCAAGCAGGACCCGGCAACCGACTAGCCAAACCGGTGCCGACAAGAGGTGTCTGTCGCTGTTGCTATTCGGCAACAGCCGGAACGGTGGAATTTCAACCACCTGCGGTTTCCGTCCTGTTCGACTGTTGTCGATTAACGACAGATGGTCCATTGGTGTCGTACCGCCTCCCTCTATGACAATTTTAACTGATTGAAATATAAAGAAAAGTATAAGTTGGCATCCCGTTTGCTCTAGTCTGGGTAGCTGACTGCTTCAGGGCGGACAGCCTAACCTTGCAACTATTGAAAAATGGAGTTCCCTATGACCAAGAAGATTATGACTGTCCTGTTTGCCTCTCTGGCCGCCGCTGCGGTGATTGCGGCAGAAAGCAAAACCGACGTGGCGCTGGATGCCGATAACAACGGCACCCTGAGCCAGGAAGAGGCGAAGGCCATTCCGGGTCTGAGTGAACAGTGGGAAGTGCTGGACGTGAATCAGGACGGCCAGCTGGACCCGGCTGAATTCGCCAAGTTCGAGGTGGTGACCACTGAGGAGTCGGCTAACTGATCAATCATAGGTGCAGCACAGGGCAGTACTCCCTCCTGTGACGGGCGCATGTGACTGACCAAACCCCGGCGGGTAGCTCCCGGTGGGGTTTGGTCGTTTGTGGGGGCGCGGATTAGCGGGTCAGGGAGAGGAACAGTTCCGGCAATTTGGCCGGTAGTTTCTCCACCCGGTCGATGACGCTGTACTGTTTGCCGAAGATGTCGCTGACATAGTCGTCGGCTCGGGGGTCGAGGTTGATGCAGTAAGTGTAGATGTTGTCCCGGTCCAGCTCCTGGACCGCCTTGCGCGCATCCTCGATCAGCAGTCGCTCATCCTGCACGTCGATATCGGACGGCTCGCCGTCGGTGAGGATCAGCAGCAGTTTTTTCTCCGCCTGGCGCGCACCCAGGTAGTGGCCGGCGTGGCGCATCGCCGCCCCCATGCGGGTGGAGTAGCCGACCTCCATGGCCGCCAGCCGCGCCTTCACCGGATCGTTCCAGCTCTCGCTGTAGCCCTTGATGTGCTGGTAGCGCACTTCATGCCGGGTGTTGGAGGAGAAACCGGCAATGGCGAAACTGTCCCCCAGCCGGTCGATGGCCCAGGCCAGCAGCGCCACCGCCTCCTGGCTCAGTTGCAGGATGCTCTGCTCGCACCCCTCCGGTACCTGGTGGAGGGATTGCGACAGATCCAGCAGCAGCATGACCGCGATGTCGCGGCCGTCGTGCCGATGGCTCATGTTGATCCGGGTGTCCGGTGTCGCGCCGCCCTTGAAATCGACCAGGGAGCGGATCGCCACATCCAGGTCCAGCTCGCTACCCTCTTCCTGATAGCGCACCCGCACATACTGCTGCGGTTTCAGCAGGTCGAGAATGCGCTCCAGCTGCTTGGCCAGGGCGCTGTGCTTGGTCAACAGATTATCGATTAATTTGGCATCGCCGGGTGGATGTAACGATTCATACAGACTGACCCAGTCGGGACGGTAGGTCTGGGTCTTGTAGTCCCACTCGGGATAGTGGCGCGGCGGCAGGGCGTTCAAGGGCTCCTGCTCAATCTTCTTGCGCTCCACCTCGAACTGCTCCTCCTCGTCCCCCTCCTCGATGAACTTCCACAGGTGACGGTTATCATCCCGGTATTCCACCACGGTGTTCTTGAAGTAGACGTTGGGGGCCTGGTCATTCTGGATCCGGGTGCGGGCGATAAAGGCGATGGCCAGCGGCACGATCGCCTGGGTGCTGGTCTCGCCGGCCCGCATCAGTTCATGGAACTGTGCCACCGCGTCGAGAATATCCGGGTTGCGGTAGCTGTGGTGTGGATTGAGAATCGCGTAGGAGAGCATGGCCAGGCGGTGGCGGATACAGGACTCCTTCTCCGGGTCGCACTCGCCCTCGATCGGCATCGGGTGCAGCGCCAGCCACAGCTGCCGCAGACCGGGATACTGCTGCATGGCCAGGTATTCCACCCGCGAATCCTCCAGCAGCTCGATGGCGATGCGCTGGAACGGGCTGAAGTTGTCGGCAAAGATGAAGTGGCTCCAGCGGCGGTGGGCCGCGATATGGGCCAGCACCGCACGATAACGGTCGATGCCGGGTACGCCGCTCTCCGTATCATCGAACACGTCCGGCAGGCGGATGCCGAGAGAGTCGTAATAGGGGATCGGCTTGCGCAGTTCATCGAAGGCGGTGGAGTAGGGGACCAGGTGGTCCTTGTCCCGCCACAGGGCGCGCAGGTAGAGGTCGAGCTGGCGTTCATGGTCGGCAAACAGGGTACCGTGGCGTTCCCGCTGCAGCATGGCGCGGCTGTCGGCCGACTGCAGGCTGAAGAAGTCCTTCTGCCGCTCGGGGTGGTTGGAGTAGTTGTGAATGCCGTAGTCGGTCCAGTTGCGTATCCCCTCCAGGGAGAGCTGGTTGAGCAGATAGGGCATCTGCTCCAGGTATGCCTTGGCGCCCGGGCTGGGAATGGTGGCCTGCCCGCCGTGGATGGAACTGCTGGTGCGCTCCAGCATGTGCAGCAGCATGTCGATGTAGCGCACCAGCTGTTGCTCGCTGCCGAGTCGCCGCGCCGCCTCCGGCAGCGTCTGCAGGAACGGCAGGATGATGGCGCCATTGGGGGTGCGGGAGATCTTCCAGACGCTTTGCGAGACCAGGCCGAGTACCGGCTCGCCCAGCCGGGCCGCCACCTGTGGCATCTCCTCCAGATAGACCAGCACCGGCTCGAAGCCGCGGCCGATCATGCAGACCAGGGAGGCGCCTTCCAGATAGCTCTTGATGCCTGCCTCGCTCAGGCTGGCGGCGGCTTCTTCCATGCAGTCGGCAAACAACAGGTCCAGCTGCTGGAAATTGCAGGTCAGCTGCTCCCGGTAGGCTTGGAGGGCGGATTCCTCAATGCTCACAGTGCGCTTCCCCCTGGGTGATCCATATCATTGGACCGGATCAGGCAAACAGGCTGTCGATGGCGTGATCCAGGGTGGCCCGGATATCCGCGTCGTCGGTGATCGGGCGCACCAGCGCCATGCGGCAGGCGGCGGTCGGTTCAACCCCCTGCCTGATCAGCTGGGCGCCGTACACCAGCAGGCGCGTGGAGATGCCCTCATCCAGGCCGTGGCCTTTCAGATTGCGTGCGGTGTGGCCGACCTTTACCAGCTTGCCGGCGGTGTCGCTGTCGATACCGGTCTCCTGGCAAATGATCTCGACCTCCAGTGTCTCGGGTGCGTAGTCGAAATCGAGCGCGGAGAACCGCTGCTTGGTGGACTGCTTGAGGTCCTTCATCAGGCTCTGGTAGCCGGGGTTGTAAGAGATTACCAGCTGAAAGTCGGGGTGGGCGGCGACCACCTCGCCCTTCTTGTCCAGCGGCAGGGTGCGGCGATGGTCGGTCAGCGGATGGATCACCACGGTGGTATCCTGGCGCGCCTCCACTACCTCGTCCAGGTAGCAGATAGCGCCGATACGCGCCGCCACGGTCAACGGACCATCCAGCCAGCGGGTGCCGTCCGCATCCAGCAGGTAGCGGCCCACCAGGTCGGAGGCGGTCATATCCTCGTTGCAGGCCACGGTGATCAGCGGCCGTTCCAGGCGCCACGCCATGTGTTCGATAAAACGCGATTTGCCGCAGCCGGTGGGTCCCTTGATCATCACCGGCATGCGTGCCTGATAAGCGGCCTGATAGAGGGCGATTTCGTCACCCTGCGGCTGGTAAAACGGCTCCTGTTGAATTCGGTACTGTTCACTCTGTTCTGTCATGCTGACCCCATCACGCGATAGTCAAGATTATCCAGCAGGTTAGTCGGTATTCGACTGGACTAAAAATAGTTTTTGCTGATTAGGACTATAATATTAAATTTATGAATGATCGCGATTTTATTAAATACTGTGATGATAGTGTAGGGTATAACCGTTTTATCCCATTGATCTCCCGCGGTCACCCGGCCAGAATCGGCGCTGTCCTGTCGTACAAAGGTATTGAGGTGCCGGATGATGAAGACAATTGGGATGTTGGGCGGCATGAGTTGGGAGTCCACGGTCAGTTATTACCGCGCGCTCAACGAAGGCGTGAAAATGGCCTTGGGCGGGCTGCACTCGGCCAAAATTATTCTCTACAGTGTCGATTTTGATAAGATCGAGCGGCTGCAGCACCAGGGCGATTGGGCGGCAACGGCGGATATCCTCGTACAGGCCGCCCGTGCAGTGGAACGGGCTGGTGCGGATGGCCTGATCATCTGTACCAATACCATGCATAAGGTGGCGGATCGGATTGAGTGTGCGTTGTCGATCCCGCTGCTGCATATTGCCGATGCCACGGCCCGGCAGCTGGTGGCTGATGGTGTCCGGCGGGTCGGCCTGCTGGGCACCCGCTTCACCATGGAGCAAGCCTTTTACCGGGCGCGACTCGAGCAGAGATTCGGCATTGAAGTGCTGGTGCCAGAGATGAGCGACCGGGAACGGGTACACCAGATCATCTATACCGAATTGTGTCTGGGGCAGATCCATGAAGCCTCCAGGCGCGAATACCTGCGGATTATCGCTGATCTGCAGCGGGCTGGCGCGGAGGCGGTTATTCTCGGCTGTACCGAGATCGCCCTGCTGGTACAGCCGGAACAGACGGAGGTTCCACTCTACGATACGACCGCTATTCATGCCGCTGATGCGGTGAATTTCCTCCTTACGGACTGAGCAGGCGTCGGTCCGGCTTCAACGCCCCGTCCCACATGGTCCGGCGGGTTTTTTGACCGCCGTTTACTCTTCCAGGCGATAACGGGTCCGGCAGTAGCGGCAGCTGGCTTCATCCCCGGGGTTTTTCAAGGGTATGACAACACGCGGATGCAGGCCGGTGGTTGGGCCGTCGGTTCTGGGGCAAGTAAGTGGCAGATCGCTTTTACTTACCTTGACGACATGTGTCGACAGCGCATCAATTGGCGTTTCCGGCTGTGTCATTTTCTCTCCATTGGTTATACGAGGTCAGGGAAGCCGGATGTCGGCGAACAGATGCGGACATCCCGATACGCCGCGGATTCTACCTCAAAATCCGTCACCACATGAAGGGCGACCGGTGCAGCAGGCGTGATCAGTGGTGTTTGGTCTTGACGTCCAGCAGGCCCATGGCGACGGCTGATGCCACAAAGGTCAAATGAATGATCACATACCAGAGCAGCTTGTCGTTATTAATATTCACCGCGTTCATGAAGATCTTCAACAGGTGGATGGATGAGATCGCCACGATGGAGGCGGCCACCTTGTTCTTCAGACTGCTGGTATCCAGCTTGCCGAGCCAGGCGAGCTTTTCGGTATTTTCCGAAACATCCAGTTGCGAGACAAAGTTCTCATAACCGGAGAACATCACCATCACCAGCAGGCCGCCCACCAGCGCCATGTCGATCAGCGACAACACCACCAGCACCAGGTCGGTCTCGGTGACCGAGAAGATTTGGGGCAGCAGGTGGTACACCTCCTGGAAAAACTTTACACCGAGGGCGAGCAGGGCCAGGCTCAGTCCCAGGTAGATGGGCGCCAGCACCCAGCGCATCGCATACATCGCCCGCTCGAGGTTTCTTTCAATCATGGATGGTCCTTCAGGTCAGTGAGATTTTTTGTGCTATTGAATGTAACCGGTCCCATGGTGGGGGCAGTGGGCCGGTTTTTAAAGGTCATACATCACCATCAGCATGCTCAACAGCCCCAGCCACATGATCAGGGTCAGGGGGATGCCGACCCGTAGAAAGTCGCCGAACTTGTAGCCCCCGGCGCTGAAGATCAGCAGGTTGGTCTGATAGCCCATGGGAGTGGCGTAACTCATGTTGGCGCCGAACAGCACTGACAAGATGAAGGGTTCGGCGGGTAGTCCCAGTTGACTGGCAATACTGATGGCGATCGGGGTGCCGATCACCGCCGCCGCATTGTTGGATACCACATTGGTCAGGATGGCGATCATCAGCATCAGGCCGCCCAGCACCGCGCTGATCGGCAGTCCGGTGGAGACGGCGACATAGAGACTGGCAATGTATTCGGCGCCGCCAGTCCGCATCAGCGCCAGGCCGAGCGCCAGGCTCACCACGACGATCAGGATCACCCGGGTGCTGAGGGCGGAGGCGGCATCCTCCCAGTCCAGGCAGCGCGTCAGCAGCATCAACCCGACGCCACACAGGGCGCTGGTGGCGATCGGCAGCAGGCCGGTAGCAGCGAATGTGACCACGGCCGCCATGATCAGCAGGGCCTGGCGTGCCCGGCGGGTCTCCGGTAGATAGACTGAGGCGTCCAGTACCAGCAGTTTGCCGCTGCTTTTCAGGGCTTCGATGCGCTCTGCCGCGCCCTGCACCAGCAGCACATCGCCGCTCTCCAGCCGCACATCCCCCATGCCCCGCTTGATAGTCTGCTGGCCCTGCGCCTGGGAGCGGTGAATTGCCAGGATCACCACGTTGTTGTGTTCTGCAAAACGCAGCTCCTTGAGCGTACGGCGATACAGGGGAGAGCCTTCCGTGACCACCACCTCGGCCAGCAGTTGGCCCTCCGAGGAGAGGGGGTGCTCTTCATCAATGGGATTCTCGATATCAGTGGCGTTGTACAGGGTGGCGCCCAACAGCTGTTCATACTCCTTCAACAGTTCCGGTGTGTCTCGCACCAGCAGCCGGTCACCCTCGCGCAGTTCCGCCGTCGGCAGCCGGGTCACATTGAGTCCGACGCCCCGCTGGATCTTGTCCACTTTCATGCGCCGGTCGGTTTTCTCCAGTATCTCGGCCAGGGTCTTGCCGTTGGCAAAACTCTCCTGGTTGATATAGAGCAGGGCGTCGAAAATTCGGGGCGACATATCGGACAGCAGTGCCTGGCGCGGCGGCAGCAGACGCGGCGCAACCAACCACAGATAGAACAGGCCAAACAAACCGGAAACCAGCACCGGCAAGGCAAAATCGAACATGCTGAATTGATGCAGACCCAGGTCCGCGGCAATACCCACGACCAGCAGATTGGTCGAAGTACCGATGGTGGTGGCCATGCCGCCGAGCAGGGTGGCCAGGCCCATCGGCAGCAGGATGCCGGAGGCGGATTGTTTGTTGCGGATCGAGACGCCAATCAGAATGGGCAGCAACATCACCACAATCGGTGTGTTGTTGAGGAAGGCGCTGAGCAAGGCGGCGGAGAGCAGGGTGGCCAGAAATGAGAGCAACGGCCGGGTGGCCCAGTGTTTGGAGAGCAGGGCCGCCAGTGGTCGCAGTGCCCCGGTGGTCTCCAGGCCCTGGCCGACAATCATCAGGGCGCAGATCGCCACCAGTGCCTCATTGCCGAAGCCGCTGAAGAAATCCCCCGGCTGCAGCGTGATACCGTTACGCGTGTAGGGAAAGGCCTCAAACCCGACCACCAGGCTGACCAGGATCAGCAGCGATGAGGTCTCCAGGGGGATGTTGTCTCGCGTGAACAGGTAGAGGGCGACCACGATCAATAACAGGACGGCGATGGCGTGCGGGTCAGGTGGCGGTGGCAACATAGGGCAATGGTTTTTGTGATGTCCGGGGTAACGCGCCGCTGATTCAGGCACACAGGTAAGAGTATAACGGCAATCGGGTTGGGTGCTTAATTTGCACAAGGGCTTGGATGGCCAGGGTATGCTTGAACAGAGTAATGGTGTAATTGGTATTTGGCGTCAGCGGCTGAGGATGGTTTGAGATGGAAAAACGGGTTCCCGGTTATTGTGCACTCTGTATCTCGCGCTGTGGCTGTATCTCCACGGTACGTGATGGCCGGCTGGTGGCGGTGGAACCTGATCCGGCGCATCCGACCGGGGAACACCTCTGTATCAAGGGGCGTACCGCACCCGAGTGGGTGAACAGCAGCGAGCGCCTGCTGACGCCACTCAGGCGGACCCGGGCGAAGGGGGCGGCCGATCCCGGCTGGCAGCCGATCAGCTGGAAGGAGGCGCTCGATACGATAAGCCGGCGCCTGCAAGAGTTTTCCGCCAGTACGGGTCCCGAGAGTGTGGCTTTCTCAGTGACCACACCCAGTGGCACCGGCATCGCCGACAGCTTCAACTGGATCAACCGGCTGGCCCATGCCTTCGGTTCGCCCAATACGGTGTTTGCCACGGAAAACTGCAACTGGCACAAGGATTTCACCCCGATGCATACCTGGGGTGGCGGTATCGGCATGCCCGATTATGAACGGACCGGTTGCATCCTGCTGTGGGGGTTCAATCCCACCACTTCCTGGCTGGCGCAGGCCAATCTGGTGCGCCAGGCCAAACGGCGTGGCGCCAGGCTGATCGTGGTCGACTGCCGCCGGGCGGGGCTGGCCGCGATGGCGGATCAGTGGCTGCGGGTTCGCCCCGGCAGTGACGGCCCCCTGGCCATGTCCCTGGCCCATGTGCTGATTGAGAACGACTGGTATGACCAGGCGTTTATTCGCCGCTGGAGTAACGGCCCGTTTCTGGTACGTGGCGACACTGGCCGGCTGCTGACCGAAGCGGATATCAGACCCGGCGGTTCCAGTCAGTGTTATGTGCAGTGGGACAGGCGACGCGACGCCTTGCAGGTGGTGGATTCGGCGGCGCCCGAGGATGATGCTTCAGACGCCGGCGACCCGGCCCTGTTCGGCAGCTATCCGGTGACCACGCTGCAGGGTCGGATCCTCTGCTCGCCGGTATTCCAGCACTATGCGGAGCGCTGCCGGGGATATGCCCCGGAAGCGCAGTGGCAGATCACCGGGATCAGCGCCGAACAAGTGCGTGAAACCGCCCGTCTGCTGCATGAGCACGGACCGGTCAGCTATTTTACCTGGACCGGCACCGCCCAGCAGCCGCAGGCGAGCCAGACGTCCCGCGCCATCTCCCTGCTCTACGCGCTGACCGGCGACTTTGACGCCCCCGGCGGCAATGTCTATTTCGCCAAGCCGGCAGTGGCCAATTTTTTCGGGCTGGAACTGCTGGATCAGGCACAGCAGCAGAAGACGCTGGGATTCAGTGAGCGTCCGGTGGGGCCAGGCACCATGGGTTGGATCACATCGCGTGATCTCTACCGCGCGGTGGTCGAGCAGGCACCCTATCCGGTCAAGGCACTGATCAGCTTCGGCAGCAATCCGCAGTTGACCAAGCCGCCGACGATGCACACGGTAGCGGCCTTGAAACAGCTGGAATTTTATGTGCATGCCGATCTGTTCATGAACCCGACGGCGGCCCATGCCAACATTATTCTGCCGGTCGCCTCCCCCTGGGAGCGGTCCGGACTCTATCCCGGATTCCAGGTTTCACAGCGGGCGGAGTCACACCTGCAGTTGCGTCCGGCGGTGATTCCGCCCCGAGGGGAGGCGCAAAGCGATACCTGGATTGTCTTTCAGCTGGCCGTCCGGTTGGGACTGGCCGAGCACTTTTTTGGTGGTGACATGCAACAGGCGCTGGAAAAACTGCTGGAGCCGTCCGGGGTTGCCCTGGAGACGCTGCAGCAGCATCCCCAGGGTATCGATCTGGCCCTGCAGACGCAGTATCAGAAATACCGCCAGCAGGGATTTGCCACGCCCTCGGGAAGATTGGAAATTCATGCCACCCGTTTCCAGGCCGCAGGCTACGATCCTCTGCCGGACTTCGTATCCGGCTCGGACAGGGACGCCGCCTATCCGCTGCGACTGACCTCCGCCAAATGGGTGCAATACTGCCACAGTCAGCAGCGCAATGTGCCGTCACTGCGCAAGCGTATGCCCGACCCCCTGGTGGAGTTGCACCCGGATACGGCGGGGAGTGGCGGCATTGCCGAGGGCGAATGGGTGGTCATCACGACGCCGCAGGGTTCGATATACGCCCGGGCCCGGTTCAATGACTCATTGGATCAGGACGTGGTCTGCGCCCAGTATGGCTGGTGGCAGGCCGGTAATGGTCCCGCGGGACGGCATTACAATGGCTTGATCGATGCAGAAATGATTGATCCGATCAGTGGGTCAAACAGTCTGCGCAAGACTTGTTGCCGTATCCACAGGATGGCGCCGGATGAAAAATGGAGTGATCCGGCTGCCGCTTTGGCGCCCACTGGGCGCTGATTGCCCTCACCACCGGGATCCTCTTGTCCTCGCGCCGTCGTCCGCCGGGACGTACGGCCTGCTCTACCGAATGCACCCAGTCAGTCGCCAGGTAACAGGTTGATCAGTCGATGCTGCGAATGGCGTCCGTCTCGCTGGAGAGGGGGAGTGGCACCAGATGCAGCTTGGCGTGCCGTTTTTTTGGCTCTTCCGGCTGAATGTAGGGGCACTCATCCATGGGACGCCAGTCGCAGGCGACGCCGGTCACCAGTTCATGCGGACAGCTATGGCAGATGTGTATATCCAGTTTCTTCAACATATCCAGGCCTCCTTTGCGGTTCATATTAAAAATAACGCAATATCATGCAATTGCAATACTTTCATGATATTTTTTTTAGAAAATAGATCTAACTTCTGGTTGGTGGGTGTTGGGGGCGTTGGGAGGGGGTGGTTGCGGGCGGCCTGTTTTGACCGCCGTTTATATATCGGGAGCTGGCCCTAGCTGATCATTTGCAGTCGCCGATGCGTTTGCCCGACCATTGATGATCCAGCGTTATCTGCTGGCCCTGCATCTCCATGAACATCTGCAGTGTGCCGTTCATGGCATCGCCTTGCGAATTGAACCGACCCGTGCCGGTCATCTTTCCGCCATGCCCAAGGCAGCTCATTTTCCAACTGACCTGAGAACTGCTTGATTGCACATCGGTAAACTCGCAATTGTCGGCGTTTTGCATGATCTTGTCGGGTGATATCCTGCTGGCGGTGAAGCATTGTTGCATGTTCTTCACGGTGGGCTGGGGCAGCATGGGCATTTTCGATGTGATTTGAATCTGCCACATGCCGGGGGTAATCTGCATATCGGCCGCATCGGCTGCTGTGGTGGACAATAACAGGGTGCTGGCAAGGATTGCATAACGGATGGACATGGTTCTCTCCAGAGGGTACGGACGGTTTTCTCCTGGGGCTGATTCTGACAGAGATCCCGGGGGGCGTCGATGCGTGAGTGGCCGGGTAGCTTGCGGCAGTCGTGCATGACCGCTATGGGAACGATGCCGTGTTAGCGGTATGATCGGCTGCTCACAAAACAACCCGCGATGGCATCAGGTCCCGTTATGAATCGTTACTGGAGTTCGGTCGTTCACACGCTCACCCCCTATGTGCCGGGAGAGCAGCCCAAACAGACCGGTCTGATCAAGCTCAATACCAACGAGAACCCCTATCCGCCGTCACCCCGGGCGCTGCAGGCGATGGCGGCAGAGGCGGCGGAGAGCCTGCGGCTCTATCCCGATCCCAATGCCGAGCGGCTGAAGCAGGCGATTGCCGATTTGCATGGGCTGACCCCGGCACAGGTGTTTGTCGGCAATGGCTCCGATGAGGTGCTGGCCCACACCTTTCTGGCGCTGCTGAAACATGAGTCGCCGCTGCTGTTCCCGGATATCTCCTACAGTTTTTATCCGGTCTATTGCGGACTCTACGATATCGCCTTCAGGCAGGTGCCGCTCACGGAAGGGTTTGAGATCGACCCGGATGATTACCGGATTGCCAACGGCGGGATTATCTTCCCCAACCCGAATGCGCCCACCGGCCGGTTGCTGTCGCTCACGGCTATCGGGGCGATCCTGGCCAACAACCGGGATTCGGTGGTGGTGGTGGATGAGGCCTATATCGATTTTGGCGGCGAGTCCGCCATTGCCCTGGTGAATCGCTATCCCAACCTGCTGGTGATCCAGACCTTCTCCAAATCATACTCCCTGGCCGGGTTGCGGGTCGGTTTCGCGGTCGGCAACGCTGAGCTGATCGAGGCGCTGGAACGGGTCAAGAACAGCTTCAACTCCTACCCGCTGGACCGTTTCGCCATCAACGGCGCGGTGGCCGCGATCGAGGACCAGGCGTATTTGATGGAGACCTGTCAGCGGGTGATCACCACCCGGGAGCAACTGACACAACGGCTGGCTGCGCTGGGTTTTGAGGTGCTGCCGTCGGCGGCCAATTTCCTGTTTGTGCGTCACCCCGACAGGGATGCCGGGGAATTGGCTGTCCGCCTGCGGGAGCGATCCATTATTGTGCGGCACTTCCGCCAGCCCCGGATCGACCAGTTCCTGCGCATCACCATCGGCACGGACGATCAGGCTCAACAACTCTGCGAAGCCCTGGTCGACATTCTTGAATAACCAGTTAAACCCTGTGTAGATTGTTGATAAGCACTGCAATGGTGCATCTCTGCACCAGGGTGGTGGTAGCCACCGGCCGATAGCCCTGACGATAATTTCCCGGCGCTGATTCTGGCGCATTTTCTTACCGATGGCATGCTCCTTGCTGACTGCTGCAGTATTCGCAGGAGGTATTGTCCATGCCAGTGGCTGGTAGTTGTTCGTTTGAGTCTTTCTCCGTCTTTGCGCCCTGGCGGTCTGCCGACCGGGGCGTTTTCAGGAGACTATGCTGATGTCCCGAGAAGTCAGGACTACCTGTCCCTATTGTGGCGTCGGTTGCGGTGTTATCGCCAGCCGGGAACCCTCGGGCGTGGTGAGTATCACGGGAGATCCGGAGCACCCGTCGAATTTCGGCAGACTCTGCTCCAAGGGGAGTGCCCTGGGCGAGACGCTGGGTGAATCGGGCCGCTTGTTGGTACCGATGGTGAACGGCCGCGTGTCGGATTGGGATACCGCACTGGACAGTGTGGCGAATGGCCTGCAACGGGCGGTTCGCGAGCATGGGCCGGAATCGGTTGCCTTCTATGTCTCGGGTCAACTGCTGACTGAAGACTACTATGTGGCCAACAAACTGATGAAGGGATTTATCGGCGCGGCCAATATCGATACCAACTCCCGCCTCTGTATGTCATCCGCCGTGGCGGCCCACAAACGTGCCTTCGGTGCCGATGTGATGCCTTGCAGTTATGAGGATCTGGAGCGGGCTAAGCTGATTGTGTTGGTCGGCTCCAATGCCGCCTGGTGCCATCCGGTGATCTACCAGCGCATCATGGCCAGCAAACAGCAGAATCCGGATCTGCAGATCGTGACTATCGATCCCCGAAGGACGCCTACCGCCGCGACGGCTGATTTGCACCTGGCGATCAGGCCCGGCACCGATGCCTTGCTGTTCAACGGCCTGCTGGTCTACCTGGAACAGCAGGGGGAACGCAACCGCCTGTTTGTCAGGCAGGCGACCCGGGAGTGTGAGGCGGCACTCGCGGTGGCCGCGCTGGATGCCCCGGATATTGAACGGGTTGCGGAGGGTTGTGGACTGGCCCCGGCGGCAGTGGAGCGGTTTTATCGCCTGTTTGCCCGTACCGAGCGGGTGGTCACCGTCTACTCCCAGGGCATCAACCAGTCCAGCAGCGGCGTGGACAAGATCAATGCGATTATCAACTGTCACCTGCTGACCGGGCGTATTGGCCGACCCGGCATGGGGCCCTTCTCCCTGACCGGGCAACCCAATGCCATGGGTGGGCGTGAGGTAGGGGGGCTGGCCAACCAGTTGGCCGCTCACATGGAGCTTGAGTCCGAGGCGGATCGGGAGCGGGTGAAACGCTTCTGGGAGGCACCGGAAATTCCCCGGCGGGGCGGACTGAAAGCGATTGACCTGTTTGACGCCGTGGAGGCAGGCAGGGTCCGGGTGCTCTGGATCATGGCCACCAATCCGGCGGTCAGCCTGCCGGACTCAGACCGGATACGCCGCGCCCTGGAAAAATGCGAGTTGGTGATTGTCTCCGACTGTATGGCGGATACCGACACCCTGGAGTTGGCGCACATCCGTCTGCCTGCCACCACCTGGGGCGAGCGTGACGGCACGGTCACCAGCTCCGAACGCCGGATCTCGCGTCAGCGCGCCTTTCTTGACGCACCGGGGAAAGCGCGTCCGGATTGGTGGATCATCAGCCAGGTGGCGAGCCGCATGGGCTACGCCAGGCAATTCAACTATCGGCGCTCCAGCGAAATCTTTCGTGAGCATGCAGCGCTTTCGGGATTTGAAAACCCGGGGTGCCGGGCTTTCGATATCAGTGGTTATGCCGATCTGAGCGATGCCGCCTATGAAGTATTGACCCCCCGCCAGTGGCCGCTTACCCGGAGCGAGCCCACCGGTACCGGCCGCCTGTTCAGTGAAGGGGAGTTTTTTACCGGCGATGGCCGGGCGCGGTTTGTGCCGGTGACGCCCAGACCACCGAAAAACATGCCAAACCCGGAATATCCGCTGACCCTGAACAGCGGCCGGGTACGGGATCATTGGCACACCATGACCCGTACCGGCCTGTCACCCCGACTCGCCAGTCACACCATCGAACCCTATGCGGAGATCCATCCCGATGATGCGGCTCTGTACGACCTGGCCGATGGAGCCCTGGCGTGCATCGAGAGTCCCACGGGCAGCGCCACGGTACGGGTGCGGGTGACCGCCGGCCAGCAACCGGGCAGTCTGTTCATGCCGATGCACTGGAATGGCCAGTTTGCTGTGACCGGCCGGGTGAATGCGCTGCTGCCGGGAGTGACCGATCCGCTCTCCGGACAGCCCGAGTTCAAGCAGGGCCGGGCACGCATACGGGAACGCCGCTATGCCTGGTACGGGTTCCTGTTTTCGCGCCGCCAGTTACAGCCTGCCGGCGCCGACTACTGGGCGCGCTCCCGGGGCGCGGGCTGCTGGCGCTATGAGATGGCGGGCGATCTGACGCCGCAGGACTGGGCCGGGATGGCCCGCTCCTATCTCTGCAGCGCGGGGCGTGAGGTCGGCTGGATGGAGTATTCCGATCGGGCCGCCAACCGTTATCGCGCCGCCCGCTTTGTCGACAATAGCCTGGAGAGCTGTCTGTTCATCGGGCCGGACCTGGAACTGCCGCCACGCGACTGGATCGAGGCGCTGTTCGGCAACGCATCGCTGGATACGGCCGAGCGCGCCAGTCTGCTCTCCGGTCACGCGCCAAACAAACGCGCTGACGTGGGCAGGATTGTCTGCGCCTGTCACGGGGTTGGGGAGAAGCGCATCCAGGCGGGGATACAGGTACAGGGGTTGAACAGTGTCGAGGCTATTGCCGAGGTGTTGAAGGCGGGGAGTGGTTGCGGCTCCTGCGTGCCTGAGATTCGGGCCATGCTGGCGAGTGGGTGAATATCGCCGCCGGCCAGGGGTTCAGGCTGAAATGGAATTGGCGGTAGGGGCAGGTCCCTGTGCCTGCCCTTTATCGGCGCCACCACCATAAGGGCAACCACAGGGGGTTGCCCCTACCGGTGGAAATTGAATTGATACCGGGGGTATGGTGAGGGCTGGGTGAAATCTTTTTCAGAAGCACGAAATACCCGGTTACGTGGCGGCAGATATTTATCGTGTTTCTCGATGCAATAAAAAACCCCGCACCAGGGTGCGGGGTCTTCTGTTCTGCACAGCTACTGGGCTTAGCTTACTTGTGCACGCCCAGGCGATCTCTCCAGCCGGGGAAGATCTGATCCGCGTCCTGCGGGAAGGACTCGAAGGCACGGGCGAACTCCTTGTGCTCCTTGGCGTATTCGACCGGATCGGCACCCTCTTTCCAGCACTCGTAGGCCTGGCGCAGGGAGATGGCGCCGGCCGCCGGGCTGTCGATGTGGCCGTAGGAGCCGCCGCCGGAGGTGTTGATTACGTTGCCGTGGCCCAGGTTTTCGAAGAAGCCGGGCAAACGCAGGGCGTTCATGCCACCGGAGATGATCGGGGTAGTCGGTTTCATGCCGTACCACTCCTGGTGATAGAACGGACCGTCACAGCTGTCCCGTTCGATCATGTAGGCGATGACCTTGTCATCCCGCGAGCCTTCCATCTTGCCGTAGCCCATGGTGCCGACGTGGATACCGGAGGCGCCCTGCAGACGAGCCATCTTGGCCAGCACGAAAGCGGTGTAGCCGCGTTTGGAGGACGGCGAGGTGACGGCACCATGACCGGCACGGTGGTAGTGCAGGTACTGGTTGGGATACTGACGGCGTGCCGTGGTGATCATGCCGGGGCCGCCGACATAACCGTCCACCAGGAAGGCGACGTGGGAGGCGTTCTCGCCAAAGGTCTCCAGGATGTAATCGGCGCGGGCCAGCATCTCATAATGGTCATCCGCCGTGATATTGGCGGAGAACAGCTTGGCCTGTCCGGTCTCGTCCTGGGCGCGTTTCATGGCGTCAGCGACCAGCGGCATCACCTTTTTCATCGGGCAGAACACCTGGTTGCCCTGGGGTTCGTCGTTTTTGATGAAGTCGCCACCCAGCCAGAACTGGTAGGCGGCTGAGGCAAATGGCTCGGGACGCAGACCCAGTTTCGGTTTGATAATGGTACCGGCAATGTAACCGCCATCCTTGATCGGACGTCCCAGGATACGCCACATATCACTGATGTCCTTGGAGGGGCCGTCAAACAGCTGCAGCATCTTGGGTGGCACGTAGAAATCCTGCATCTGGGCGTTCTTTACATCACCCATACCCTGGTTGTTACCAATGGCGAGGGTGAGGAAAGAGACCAGCATGATGCGACCATCGGTAACGTTGCGATCGAACAGCTCATTCGGGTAGGCGATCTTCATGATGCCCTTGGCTTCGTCGATTTCGTACACCAGCGCGTCGACACCCTTGGTGAAGTCGTCGGTGGTGCAGACTTCCACATTGGTGCCGGTGGAGGATTCAGCCGCAAAGTGCGCCGCGGTAGAAAGGTAGCCGTAGCCGGCAGCGGGTTCCATGGTGTAGGCCACCAGGATGTGGTTACCGTCGGCGATCAGCTTGTCTTCATTCAGACTCAAGTCGGCATAGCGACTGGTTTGGTCAAGGGCCATCTGTTGTTACCTCACTACTCTCTAATATTTTGATTGGGCTGTTTGTGTACAGTGCGATGCGTTGATTCGGCTTCTCCCTCAGGAGTTGAGGTGACTATAGCTATCGATCACTATAAATAAAACTAAAACTTTTTGATTGTTGTGATAAGGTGGCGCTTATGTGTAAGTATGGGGTGATGCGTTATGAATTTCACAATTCGTCAATTGAAAGTATTTGAGGCCGTAGCCACTCATTTGAGTTTTACCAGGGCGGCTGATGAGTTATATCTTAGTCAGCCGGCGGTTTCCATGCAAATCAAACAGTTAGAAGAGAGCGTCGGGCTGCCGCTGTTTGAGAAGCTGGGTAAAAAAATTCACCTCACGGGAGCCGGTCGGGAACTCCACACTTACGGCAAGGCCATCTTCCGGCAACTGGATGAGATGGAAGAGGTGATGGAGGCACAGAAAGGCCTGAGTCGCGGTCGTCTGGACATTGCCGTCGCCAGTACGGTCAACTATTTCGCGCCCCGCGCGCTGGGTGTGTTTTCCCGCCGCTATCCCGGTGTGCGGCTCAGTCTCTCGGTCAACAACCGCAAGGAGCTGATGCACATGCTGGAACAGAATGAGAAAGATCTGGTGCTGATGGGGCAGCCACCCGATGCGCTCGATCTGGAATACGAAGAGTTCATGGATAACCCGTTGGTGGTGATTGCGCCGCCCGATCATCCGCTGGTGGGGGAGAAGCATATCGCGTTGCAGAAGCTCGCCGAGGAGACCTTCCTGATGCGGGAGGCCGGTTCCGGAACCCGCCTGGCGCTGGAGCGTTTCTTTCAGGAGCAGGCCCTTGATCTGCTCTGTGGCATGGAATTGAATGGCGGTGAGGCGATCAAGCAGGCGGTCAGGGCCGGACTCGGGCTGGCAGTGGTTTCGGCCCATACCATTGAACTTGAGCTGGAAACCGGCCGGCTGGTAACGCTGGATGTGGAAGGCTTCCCGCTGCTGAAAAAGTGGTTCATGGTGCATCGCCGGGGCAAGCGGCTGTCGCCCTCGGCCCAGGCATTCCACGATTTTCTGCTGGGTGACGGTCTGGTTGAGATCCAGAAAATTAGGTAGGGACTCGGCGCTGCCTAATGGGCTAGAATAACCGGTTTCGCTTATTGCGACGCACAATCAACCAGGGCCGGAAGCGCGCTTCCACCAGTAAACGGGTGGGTATTTCCCGGCGGCTATACTTTACAATGGCCGTTGGAGCCTCCAGCGGAACGTACGGGTAAGGGCATGTCAGAGCAGCAACAGAGCAGTGGATCAGGATCGCCTGGAACATTCAAACTGCTTGACAGTATCGAATACCCCAGCGATCTGCGGTTGCTGCCGCCGGAGCGTTTACCTGCACTGGCCGAGGAGTTGCGCTGTTTTCTGATCGATACCGTCTCACGCACGGGCGGGCATCTGGCTGCCGGTCTTGGGGTTGTTGAGCTGACCATTGCACTGCACTATGTTCTGAACACCCCGGAGGATCGTCTGCTCTGGGATGTGGGCCACCAGGCCTATCCGCACAAGATCCTGACCGGTCGCCGCGAGCGCATGGGCAGTCTGCGCCAGCGTGACGGTATCTCTGGTTTTCCCCGTCGTGAAGAGAGCGACTACGATACCTTCGGCACCGGCCACTCCAGCACCTCCATCGGTGCCGCCCTGGGCATGGCCGCCGCGGCCAAGCGACTGAAAATCAAGCGCGATGTGGTAGCCGTGATCGGTGACGCGGCGATGGGCGCCGGGATGGCGTTTGAGGCACTGAATCATGCCGGTGCGCTGGATCTGGATCTGCTGGTGGTGCTGAACGATAACGACATGTCCATCTCGGACCCGGTCGGTGCCTTCAGAAACCACCTCGCCCGTCTTCTCTCCAGCAAGTTCTATACCCGGGTGCGCGAGGGTGGTAAATCAGCCCTCAGCAGTTTGCCGCACATATCCGAACTGGTGGGGCGCTGGGAGGAACACATGAAGGGCATGGTGATGCCCGGCACCCTGTTCGAGGAGCTGGGATTCAACTATATCGGTCCGATTGACGGGCATGATCTGGATACCCTGACCGCGACCCTGCAGAACATGAAGATGATGCAGGGTCCGCGGTTGCTGCACGTGGTGACTCAGAAAGGCAAGGGCTACAAGCCGGCGGAAGGGGACCCGCTGGTCTATCACGGTGTTACACCGTTTGACCCGAAGACCGGCAAGATGGACAAGAAGAGCACCTCCGGTCCCAGTTATACGGAGGTTTTCGGCCACTGGCTGTGCGATGCGGCCGCAGCCGACAAGCGACTGGTGGCCATTACTCCGGCCATGTGCTCCGGTTCCGGCATGGTGCAGTATGCGGAGCGCTTTCCCGATCGCTATTACGATGTGGGCATCGCGGAACAGCATGCCGTCACTTTCGCCGCCGGCCTGGCTTGTGACGGGGTGAAGCCGGTGGTGGCGATCTACTCCACCTTCCTGCAGCGCGCCTATGATCAGCTGATCCATGATGTGGCCCTGCAGAATCTGGATGTCACCTTTGCGGTGGATCGGGCCGGACAGGTGGGCGCCGATGGTGCCACCCATGCGGGCAGTTTCGATCTCAGCTACGCGCGCTGTATCCCCAACATGGTGGTGATGGCACCATCGGATGAGAATGAGTGCAGGAAACTGCTGCACACCGCCTATCTGCATGAGGGACCGGCCTTGGTCCGCTATCCCAGAGGCTCCGGTTGCGGTGCCCAGGTGAGCGCAGAGCTGGAGATCCTGCCGTTGGGCAAGGGTGAGATTCGCCGACCTGGTCAGCGGATCGCGATCCTGGCTTTCGGCAGCCTGCTGGATACGGCGCTGGAGGTGGCGGAGAAGGTCGATGCCACGGTGGCCAATATGCGCTTTGTCAAACCATTGGATGAGGCGCTGGTGCAGCAACTGGCCAATACCCATACGTTGTTGATCACGCTGGAAGAGAATGTCATACAGGGCGGCGCCGGATCAGCGGTCAATGAGTACCTGGCCGCCATTCAGCACCGGGTCCGGGCCATCAATCTCGGCCTGCCTGACCATTTCATCGAACACGCCACTCCGGCTGAACAGTTGCAGGTGGCGGGTCTCGACCGTGAGAGTGTTCTGGCGGTCATTCAGCAGGCGCTGGAAGCGGGTGATGACCGGGCGGTGGGATAGCCGGCATGGTCGATTCAGAGTTCGGCAGTGGCCGGATGCCGCTTCACCCCGCCGGTCTGCAGCTTGCTAGTTGCGTGAATGTTTCCAGTTAACCGGCATTGGGACGGCGCCCGGAGCACGCTGTCCGGGCTTGTGTGGATTATAAAAATAATGCGAGGATGACTATGAAGCGGTTTATCGCCCTGTTCGTGGTACTGGGGGCTGTGTTGATGGCAGCCCCCGGTATTATCGGTTTTCAGGTGGAGACGTACTATCAGGGATTGATGCAGCAGTTGGCGAAAGGCGGGGCCGAGCTGGTTTCTCAGGATTACCAGCGGGCCTGGTTCGGCGCCGAAAGCCGTACCGGTTTTCTGGTCAGGATTCCTGCCGGGGCGGATCGCCGCAAAACGGAAACGCTGAGTTTTTCCCTGGTAAGTCACATTGTGCACGGGCCGTTGACGGCCGACGGGTTGCGCCTGGCGGATATTCAGAGTGACATCAGGATGGAGGGTGAAGCACTGCTGCCGCCCGATTATGCGGCCGTGATCAGGACACTGATCGGGATCGACGGTCGGGGCAGCACACGTATCGATCTCCCGGCGAGCGAGATCCCGGCCAGTGGCCAGCGCCCTGCGATCCGCTTCAGTGACGTCGAGGGTGAGATGCATTTTGATGCCGCCTTTGAACAGGTGGATGCCCGTTTTGCCCTGCCGGCATTGCACCTGACGCAACAGGATGGGCAGTTGCTGGAGATCGAGGGGATGCAGTTCGATTCCCACTCCCGTAAGGATGTCTCCGGGTTGATGTTGGGAGGAGGCCGGTTTGAGATTGGCCGCATCGGCTTGCGGGATCAGCAAACGGATACCCGGTTGGCGATACGCCAGCTGGCTATAGATGCGGAGAGTAATGCCAGTGGGACCGCGGTGGCTGCCTCTGTCCGTTATCAGCTAGAAAGAGTGGAAGTGAACGAGGCCGTTTACGGTCCGGTGGATATTCAGTTGGGGGTGGGGAATCTGCCGCCCCAGGCGTTGCTGCAGGTCCAGCAGGCAGTGGAGGAGATAAATGCCCAGCAGCTATCCGATGAAAAGAAGGGGATGGCTCTGTTGAATGTACTGATGGGCAATGCCCCGGCCCTGCTCAAGGGTGATCCGGTAGTGACCATCGACAAGCTCAGCATTCAGACTCCGGATGGATTGGTCACCGGGAAACTTTCGGTGCAGTCGGTCGGGCTGGAGTTGAAGGAGATCGGTAATGCGCCGGCGGTACTCAATAAGCTGGTTGCCGATGCCTCACTGCGGATGCCGAAGCGGTTGTTCATGCTCATGGTGCGACAGAAGGTGGAGGCCGATCTGCTGCGACAGTTTGAACAGCGCCGACTGATCAATCCGGAGAGTGAGATGCCGACCGCCGAACAACTGAATGAGATGGTGGTGACATTGGCCGAGCGGCAACTGAACCTGCTGCTGGACCAGGAGATTCTGGTGCTGCAGGAGGAGATGATTGCCACCCAGGCGATGCTTTCCAGCGGGCTGCTGAGCGTCAACGGCAAGACTATACCCCTGCCGCAACAGCCTCAATAAACGGATCGGTTAAATCGCAGCTGAAGTCGCTTCGTGGTGGATGCGCCTGTCGGCGTGTCCACCTCATCCATAGATAATAGGTCTGGTTGTAGGAACTGCTTTAGCTGCGACCTGTCGCTGTTCCGGATTTCCTCGCGGCTAAAGCCGCTCCTATGATTCAATGCAATTTCACCGTTTAAGGCTTGATCGGAAGCATGCCATCTCCGCCTTTAACATTTCCTTAGCCGTTTCTTTCATCCATCATCTGTTCGATGATCGGGGTCAGCATAATCTCCATGGCCAGCCCCATCTTGCCACCCGGTACCACGATCGAGTTACGCCGTGACATGAAAGAGTCGTGCAGCATGGAGAGCAGGTAAGGAAAGTCGATGTTGAATTTCTTCGGATCACGGAAGCGGATCACCACAAAGCTTTCGTCCGGACTGGGGATGTCCCGGGCAATGAATGGGTTTGAGGTGTCGACGGTAGAAACGCGCTGAAAGTTGATATCGGTGCGTGAGAATTGCGGGGTGATGTAGTGGATATAATCCGGCATGCGGCGCAGGATGGTGTCGACAATGGCCTCGGCCGAGTAACCGCGTTCCGCATTGTCACGATGAATCTTCTGAATCCACTCCAGGTTGACTATGGGTACGACCCCGATCAACAAGTCCACATACTGGGCGACATTGGCCTCATCCGTTACCACCCCACCGTGCAGGCCTTCGTAAAACAGTAGATCGGTTTCTCCCGGGATATCTTCCCAGGGGGTAAATTGGCCCGGTTCCAGGGCGGTGGCCAGGCGGGCATTATGCTCGGCCGCCTCCTCCTCGCTGTGCAGGTAATAGCGTTTCTTGCCGTTGCCGTGCTCACCATAGGTCTTGAACAGTTTTTCCAGTTCACCAAACAGATTAGAAGCGGGACCGAAGTGACTCAGGTTTTCTCCATGTTTCGATGCCTCGGCAACCGCTTCGCGCATCGCGATACGATCATAACGGTGGAAGCTGTCGCCCTCGATAATGGCGGGAGTCACGCCGTCACGATAAAAAATGTGTTCAAAGGCACGCTTTACAGTTGAGGTCCCCGCGCCGGATGAGCCGGTGACGGCAACGATCGGATGTTGTTTGGACATGTTAAACCCCTGAGTCTATAACTTCTTCTCCAGATTGTGGCTAATTCTGACAGTGGCAAAGCATGAGGAGAAGTAACAATAATTTTCCGTATCCATAAGTCAATGTTATGTTTACGGTTGTTTTTATCAGTCCTGGGGTGAAATTTCCCTGTCCTTAGTATGGGCTTTTAGTCGGATGACCGCAACAGAACGAAATCGGTCTGGCGCAGTCCACCCGGGATTACACAGTAACAACGAGTGTCACGTGCGGTGGTCGAGACCGGGGCTTTCTTGATAAATATAAGATTGGGCTGATATACTTCTGTGCCCAATTTGCCCGGTGCAGCTGGCCGCCCGGCAGTGGGCCCTATACGGTAGATGCGGGCTGACGGGATAGATTCGTGATCAGCCTGATAGCCAAGCTCCAACAGCGGCGAACCTGTCCGGATGATCCATTTTGGGGTGGACTTTCCCGGCCCGGACAATGCTATGTTGCCCCGGGTACAGGGTAGCCGACAATCATAATATAATTTTCGGGGTATAACGGTTGATGGAATCTGCGGTCTCGTCGGAGAAGAAGGAATCAATCACGCTGAACATGAAAAAAACCGCCGCGGCGGTGGTTTTCGCACTGCTGGCCATCGGCATGACGACGGTTGTTCCGAGTGTTCAGGTGGCCTGGGTCACGGCCCTGCTGTTGCTGACCATCTACCTGTTTGCATTTGAGGTGGTCGGTGTCGATGTGGCCGCCCTCACGGTCATGGTGCTACTCGGGTTGACCAGTCTGTTTGCGCCGATGATGGGGCTCTCCGAGGGGCTCGTTTCCACCACTCACCTGTTTGACGGCTTCTCCAGTAATGCGGTGATCTCGATTATAGCGGTAATGATTATCGGTGCCGGACTGGACAAGACAGGACTGATGAGCAAGGTGGCGGCGTTTATCCTCGATATGGGCGGCAGTACTGAAAAGCGGATTATCCCAATCATCTCGGGTACCGTGGCCATCATCTCCTCCTTCATGCAAAACGTCGGTGCTGCCGCACTGTTTCTCCCGGTGGTGAGCCGTATCTCCGCCCGCTCCGGTCTGCCCATGTCGCGACTGCTGATGCCGATGGGTTTCTGCGCCATCCTCGGCGGTACGGTGACCATGGTCGGCTCCTCGCCGCTGATCCTGCTCAATGACCTGATCCTGACCTCGAACCAGGCCTTGCCGGCGGATCACCAGATGCCGGTCTGGTCACTCTTTTCCGTCACCCCGGTGGGTATTGCCCTGGTGGTCACCGGTATTGTCTATTTTGTGTTGGCCGGCCGCTTTGTGCTGCCGGGTGTGGGTGGTGATAATGGCCCGACAGCCACCAACTCGATGGAATATTTCCAGCGCATCTATGACATCGACTATGCCTTGTTTGAAGTGGTGGTACCTCCCCAGAGCGAACTGGTGGGCAAGATGTTGGATGATGTGGAGACGGAGTACCGGGTTCGCGTGATCGCCACCAAGGGGGCGAATGGCCGGATACGTATCGGGCGCGGCGATCTGGCGCGGGATTTTGCCATTGAAGGCGGTATGGTACTGGGTGTGCTCGCCTCGCCCAAGCATCTGGCCGGTCTGGTCGAGAAATTCGATCTGCGGTTGCGCAACGGCCTCAAGTCGTTTGCCGAATCCCTCGCCTCCACCAAGGCGGGTATTGCCGAACTGGTCATTCCCCCCGGCTCCCAGCTGATTGGTAAAAGTGCCCGCGATGTGTGGCTGCGCAAGACCTATGGCGTCGCCATGGTGGCGCTGCATCGCAATGGTGAAACCCTGCATGAAGGTGACCATATTCGTGATCTGCCCTTGAAGGCCGGCGATACCCTGGTGGTGCATACCACCTGGGATTCCCTGGTGCGCCTGGAATCGGATCGCAACTTTGTGGTGGTCACCACGGAATATCCCCATGAAGAGACACGTCCCCAGAAGGTGGGCTGGGCCGGACTGTTTTTCGCCATTGCCCTCTCGCTGGTGCTGTTTACCGATATCCGGCTCTCCGTCGCGCTGCTGACGGGCGCTATCGGCATGGTGCTTTCCGGGGTGCTGAAGATCGAAGAGGCCTATTCGGCGGTCTCCTGGAAAACGGTATTTCTGTTGGCCAGCCTGATTCCACTGGGGCTGGCGGTGGAGACCAGCGGCACCGCCAAATGGATCGCCGAGCAGACTATTTCAGTGGTTGGCGAGATGCCGATCTGGGTGATTCAGAGCGCCGTGGCCGCACTCGCCACCTTCTTTACCCTGGTGATGTCCAATGTCGGCGCGACCGTGTTGCTGGTTCCCCTGGCGGTGAATATCGCTATCGGCGTCGGTGCCGATCCGGCGGTGTTTGCCCTGACGGTGGCCATCGCCACCTCCAACTCCTTCCTGATCCCGACCCACCAGGTGAACGCCCTGATCATGGGACCGGCCGGCTACCGGGTGCCTGATTTCATGCGTGCCGGCGGCGTGATGACGCTACTGTTCCTGGTGGTGATGATCGGCATGATGAACTTGTTGTTCTGATGCTCCGGAAACAGCGCCGTATGAACGCCACTCCGCCATCCATGCGGTGAGTAGCCCGGATGAAGTCGCCGCCATGGAAATCAGCATTAGCCCGTACTCCCGAGGCGATGTGATCCGGGATTGGGGCGGTTGCCGTGCAATGCCCTGGATTACGCCTGTCCAGTGTTGTGTGTCGGTCGAGCTTTCGTGGGCAGGCTTCATCCGGGCTACGGTGCTGGCTGTTGGTCGCGTTCATGCGCGCATGTGCGGCAAAAAACAGTCAGAACAGGCGGGCGTTCATCCACAGATGGACGAGGATGCCGGCAACATAGGCGAGCAGAATTACCGGCGTCCATTTCAGGTGGCTGAAGAAGGTGTACTTGCCATGGGATTGCGCCATCAGCGCCACGCCGGCCGCTGAACCGATCGCCAGCAGTGAACCCCCGGTACCGACAGCCAGGGTTGCCAGCAGCCACTCGCCACGCGACATCTCCGGCATCATGGTCAGCACGCTGTACATGGTGGGTATATTCTCCAGCACCGCCGATGCCAGACCGACCGCGATGTTGGCGGAGGTGGCTCCCCACTGGCTGTACATGATATCGGAAGCGATGGCCAGGTAACCGATATAGCCGAGTCCGCCGACTGAGAGCGCCACGCCATAGATGAACAGCAGCGTGTCCCACTCCACCCGGGCCACCCGGACGAACACATCAAACGGGTTCCTGCTGTCGATCGGGATGGGTGACGCCAACTGTTCGGCATCCACGATCCCCTCTTCCTGGAGCCGGTGGGTTTTTTTCAGGTAATAGCCGAAGAACTGCAGGTAAGAGAGGCCGGTGAGCATGCCGATCACGGCCGGCAGGTGCAGTACACCCCTGAAAAACACTGCTGTGGCGATGGTGCAGAAGAACAGTAGGATAATACGTCTTGCCCCGCGCAGCATACGGGTCGGCGCGCAGTGCGGATCCGGTCTGCCTTTCGGTAGCGCCAGGTGCATGGCGCAGGCCGGTATCAAAAAGTTTATGAGCGCCGGAATGAACAGGTTGAAGAAGCTCCAGAAGTCCAGAGTGCCATTGCTGCTCTGGATATTCTGTTGCCAGACCATCAGGGTGGTGATGTCGCCAAATGGGCTGAAAGCGCCGCCGGCATTGGCGGCAATCACCACGTTCAGGCAGCCCAGGCTGACGAAGCGCCGGTTGTCCGGTTCAATCACCAGGATCAGGGCACCCACCAGCAGTGCGCTGGCCAGGTTGTCGAGGAATGGTGACAGCAGAAAGGTGGTGATCCCGCTGCTCCAGAACAGCCCGCGATAACTGAGTCCCTGGTTACACAGCCAACCACGGAACGTCTTGAACACGCGCCGTTCACCCAAGGCGTTGATGTAGGTCATCACCACCAGGATCAACAGCATCAGTTCGGCGTACTGCAGCAGGCTTTGCCGTACGCCCTGTTCCGCCTGAACTGTGCTTCCTGTCGCCACGGCGTACCAGCCGATCAATCCCCAGATGACGCCGGCGGTAATGATGACCGGTTTGGATTTTCTGAGGTGGGTGTACTCCTCGAAGCTGACCAGGAGGATGGCCAGGGCGAAAGCCGCCAGGGCGAGATAGCCGCTCCAGTGGGCCGTCATCAGTGGCAGAGGCCCGTCAGCTTCGGCAGCCATGGCGACACCACTACTGAACAGCAGCAGGAGAAAGACCAGCTTGGGAGTTGTTCGGGTAATCGACATGTTGTCGCTAGGTGTCTCGGAACCAGCGCACATGATACCGGAAACCATGCAGTCCGAACCACCGGCAGTTGCGTCTGCCGGTGGTTACTCGGGATCAGAAAATGGCTGAGTTGATCCAGAGATGGGCATAGATACTGGCGGCGTAACCGAGCGCGATCACCGGTGCCCACTTCAGGTGGCCGAAAAAGGTGTAACGGCCCCGCGCCTGCCCCATGAGTGCAACACCGGCGGCGGAACCGATAGAGAGCAGCGAACCACCGACACCGGCGGTCAGAGTGACCAGCAGCCACTGACCCATGGACATATCCGGCAGCATGGTAAGTACGGCGAACATCACCGGGATGTTGTCCACGATGGCGGAGAGGATGCCGACAATCACATTGGCGGTGGTGGGCCCCAGTTGCACGTACATCAACTCCGAGGTGAGTGACAGATAGCCGATGAAACCCAGGCCCCCCACGCAGAGCACCACGCCGTAGAAAAAGAGCAGGGTATCCCACTCGGCACGCGCCACCTTGCTGAATACATCAAAGGCGACCAGATCGCCCATCTGACCGTCGTGCTCCAGTTCAGTGGCCGCTTCGCCATTGCTGATGTTCAGTTCCCGGTGATAGGTCTTCTTCAGGAAGAAGCCGAAGAACTGCAGATAGGCCAGGCCGGTCAGCATGCCGATGACCGGTGGCATGTGCAGGAAGTTGTGGAAACTGACGGCGGTGACGATGGTCAGCAGGAACAGCAGGATAATACGCCGTGCGCCACGCTTCATGGCGACTGGTTTTCCGCCGCCGCTAGGTTGTTCATCGGGCACGGCGAAATGCATGATGGCCGCCGGCACCAACCAGTTGATCAGGGAGGGGATAAACAGGGCGAAGAAGGTGCCGAAGGCCACTGCCCCCTGGGGCGTTTGGACGCCTTTCTGCCACACCATCAGTGTGGTGATGTCGCCAAACGGACTGAACGCGCCACCGGCATTGGCGGCGACCACAATATTGATACAGGCCAACAGGATGAATTTGTTGTTGCTGCCGCCGACCGCGAGCACCACTGCGCACATCAGCAGGGCGGTGGTCAGATTATCGGCAACCGGTGAGATGAAGAAGGCGAGTACCCCGGTGATCCAGAACAGTTGCCTGAAACCGAAGCCGCGGGCCACCAGCCAGGAGCGCAGTGCCTCGAACACGTTGCGCTCATCCATGGCGTTGATGTAGGTCATCGCCACCAGCAGGAACAGCATCAGTTCGGCGTATTCCAGCAGGTTATGGCGTACCGCGACCTCTGCTTCCTGGGTAAAGCCGTGGCTGGCGTAATACCAGGCGATGATCGACCAGATCAGTCCGGCCGCCAGGATGACCGGCTTGGATTTCCGCAAATGGGTAAATTCTTCCGCCATCACCAGCAGATAGGCCACGGCGAATATGGCAATGGCCGTATACCCCACCCAGTGATTGGTCAGATCCAGATTGTTGTCACCGGTTGCCGCGGCCAGAGCCGCGCCGGGAAGGGCCGCCAGCAGGAAAAACAGGGTTTTAAGGGCGTTCGTCACAGCAATTGCTCCTTGATTCAGATACCAGGCTACAGGGTGTACGCATGTGGCCGGACCGGGTCACGGAAATGGCCGCTGGATAAATTGGTGCGACTTTATACCATTTTAGCTGCGGGGTGTGGAGACTGAGGTGTGAATATGTTGCTCTTGGCGGGGGGTGGCCGGTTATCTGGAAAAGAAGATGTCGCCATAATAGGCATGCGCCTGCCGACCCGAGTTGTCGGTGTCGGTCATGATGGCGATGACGTCGATATAACGCACCGGGGTGCCAAAGTAACGCTGGAAATCCTCCCTGACGTTGCGGCGCTCACTGTACAGTTGGCGCGGATTGTCGGAGGCGGAGCGGACGGCAATCATGTGTGCCCGGTCGGTATAGGCGTTGGGCCAGTCCGATCCCGCCGGCTGGCCGCTGGACCAGACATAGTTCAAGGCCCGGGTCCGCCACGGCAGCAGGCCGCCCTGCATAATCACGTAGACCCGGGCACTGTAGTCGTCGCCGCCCTTGCTCTGCTCATCCAGGCCGCTCAGCGGTTGCTCTATCTGCCACCGCCAGTTGAGGTAGGGCGTCTCCTGCAGATCCACCCGGATCTCTTTATACAGACCGGAAGCGCTACCATCGCTCCGGGCACTGATCATGGGTGTGCCGTTGAGTTCAATTGCCTGGTATTGGGTGTTGCCTTTGAAGCTGTGCTCGCGCCAGCCCTCCAGACCCTCAGCGGCGATATCGGAAATGTTGAGCTGGCTCGCCATGGCCGAGGCGGCAAGGTTGCAGATCAGCAGCAGTGCGACCGTTGATAATTTCAACCTCATGCGTCGAGCTCCGGCAGTGTCTTGCCTGGATTGAGGATGCCCTGGGGGTCGAACTGACGTCGGATAGCGTGCATCAGGCGTAGCGTGGCGGGGTCGATTTCCCGATCGATATAGTCCCTTTTTTCCAGGCCCACGCCATGCTCGCCCGAGAGTGTACCACCGAGTCGCAGTACCAGATCGAAGGTCTCACCCAGGCATTGATGGGCGCGGGCCATCTTTTCCGGATCGTCCGGGTCGGTCAGCAGATTGACATGGATGTTACCGTTGCCGGCGTGGCCGAAATTGACAATCTGGATATCGTAGCTGCGTGACAGCTGTTCAAGTCCGCTGATCAGGTCGGGAATACGTGAAACCGGCACCACCACGTCCTCGTTGATCTTTTTCGGCGCAATATTGCGCAGTGTGGGGGAGAGCGCCTTGCGGGTGCGCCAGAGCCGCTCGATCTCCTGTTGACTGTGGGCCACCTCGATATCGATCACCCCCTCGACCCGGGCGGCCGCGATCACGGCCTGCAGCGATTCGGCCAGGCCATGCGCCGGTCCGTCTACCTCAATCATCAGCAGGGCGCCAACGGCATCCGGCAGATCGAGATCGGAGTAGCTGCGCACCATGTTGATGGAGGCGCCGTCCATGAACTCCAGGGCGCAGGGCGTGATCGGCTGGGCCATGATGGACGACACCGCCCGGGCGGCGGCGTGCATGTCCCGATAGGTGGCCTGGAATGTGGTCTTGGCTTGTGGCAGGGGGGTCAACTTCAGGACGGCCTCGGTGATGATGGCCAGGGTCCCTTCCGAACCGATCAGCAGGCGCGTAAGGTCATAGCCGACCACCCCCTTGGTGGTGATGACGCCGGTCCGGATCTCCTCGCCCGCGCCGGTAACTGCGCGCAATCCCAGAGTGTTCTCCCGGGGGGTGTTGTATTTGACCGCCCGTGGTCCGGCCGAATTGTAGGCCAGGTTACCGCCGATGGTGCAGATTGCCGCGCTGGTGGGATCGGGTGGCCAGAAGAAGCCGTGCGGTCGCAATGCCTGTTGCAGCGCCTGGTTGGTCACGCCCGGTTGAACCCGGGCGATCCGGTTGGCCGGGTCAATCTCCAGTATCCGGTCCATCCGCTCCAGGGCCAGGATGATGCCGCCCCGGTCCGGTACCGTGGCGCCGGTGGTGCCGGTCCCCTTGCCCCGGGCGATCAGCGGAATTCGCTGCCGGTTGCAGAGTGCCACTATGTCACGTACCTGCTCATGGGTGGTGGCGAACACCACCGCCTGGGGCAGGGCCTGGCGGCGACTGTTGTCGTAACCGTAAGGCCAGCAATCCCCGGGGTCGGTCAGCACCGCCGCGCGGTCGACAATTGCGATCAACTCCTGCCGTACGGTCTCGGTAATCGGGTTTGCAGCATGTGTCTCAGAGATACTCAAAGACCTTCACCACCCTGGTGACGCCACTCAGATAACGAATCTTCTCCACCACCGCATCGGCCTCTTCGGGTGTCACCATGCCCATCAGATAGACCACGCCCTTCTCGGTGATGACCTTAACCCGGGTCGGGTCGAACTGCGGCAGTTTGATATCAAAGAGTTCGATCTTTGCCTTGGAGGTGATCCAGCTGTCCTTGCTCTGTTGGGTGAGCGTGGCGTTGGGGCCGATCTGCACCTCGTTGACGGTGCGCTTTACCATCGGTGTACGTGTGGCAATGCGTTCAAATTCGGCGCGATAGTCGGCATTCTCCGCCTGCCCGGTAAGCAGCACCAGATGGTTATAGCTGGTGGCGCTCATGCTGCTGTGCTCCCGCAGTTCTGTGTTCTTGAGCAGCTCGTTCGTGATCTTTACCGTGATGGTCTTGTCATCCAGTATGGTGCCGGCGGAGCGGCGGTCGTGAATCACCGAGGCGCCGGTGGCGGCGCCACCGACCACAGCGGTCGCGCAGCCCTGCAGTAACGGCAGGGAGAGGCTTGAGACGACAATCAGTGTCAGTATTCTTTTCATTAGGTTCTCCATTATTCCCTTAGTTACCAAGGAGTTGTTTGTCTATCAGGTCACACAGGCAGTGAATGACCAGGAGGTGGGCTTCGAGTACCCGGGCCGTTGAATCGGCCGGGATGCAGATCTCCTCATCCCCCTCCTGCAGCAGTCCCGAGAGCCGGCCGCCGTCGCGGCCGTTGAGGGCGATCACCAGCATCTTCCGTTCGTGCGCCGCCGCGACGGCTGCATTGACGTTCTCGGAGTTGCCGCTGGTGGTGATGGCCAGCAGCAAATCACCCGGATGGCCCAGGGTGCGGATCTGTTTGGCGAAGACTTCGTCATAGTCATAATCGTTGGCGATGGCGGTCAGCGTTGAGGAGTCGGTGGTCAGTGCCATGGCCGGCAGTCCGGGTCTTTCCCGTTCAAACCGGTTGAGCATCAGCGAGGAGAAATGCTGGGCGTTGCCGGCACTTCCCCCGTTGCCACAGGTGAGGATTTTCCCCCCTTCAAGCAGTCGCCGAACAATCAACTCGGCACTGCTGGCGACGGCTTCGGCGACCACCGGGAGAGACTCCATCTGCAGCTGCATGCTCTGCTGGAAGGTCTCGTTGATATGTTCGATCAGGTTCATCTACACAAGTTCCCTGGGCCTGTTAGCACTATGCGGACATCCATCCGCATAGTGCTAACAGGCCCTATTGAAAGGCATCGGTGATCCACTCGATCTGCTCCTCACCCTCACCGCTGAGGGTCAGTACGTCAAATCGGCAGGGGGAGTTGTGCCGGTTCTCGTTGCTCAGCCAGTGACTGGCGGCGCGGATAATCTTCTTCTGTTTGGCACGGGTCACGCTCTCGGCGGCAGAGCCGAAGCGGTTTTGTCTGCGATAGCGCACTTCGACAAACACCAAGGTATCCCGCTGCAGCATGATGATATCAATTTCACCCACGCGGCAGAAATAGTTGCGTTGCAGGGTACGCAGTCCCTGGCGCTCCAGATAGTGTTGCGCCCTTGTTTCAGCATCGTCACCTTTTTTCCTACCCTGGAAAATACGCCTCACCCGGTTACTCCGCCGGTGTGATGGTTGCGGCACCCGCCTCGGGTATCAAGCCGCGGTTGCCTGTGGTTTCGGCTTCTGAAGGCGCGGGTTCAGTGGAGAGGCTCTCCATTTCATCCGTCACACTCACCATACGGGGCGCATAACCGATCGCCTTGGGGACGCCCTTGTACATCTCGGCCCAGACCAGTTGGCGATGGATCTGGCGGATGCTGTCCAGGTAGAGGTTACCGGTCTTGCCGTCGATGGTTTCCCGGGGGGATGATTGCAGTCGCCCGAGGTGGGGCAACAGCCGGAAGCTGTCGATGCCCATCGCGTAGAGACGGCGATAGGCGCCCTGGCTGTCGGGCAGAATGCGGGCCAGGTTGTCCCTCGCCAGTGGGCTGTTGCCTTCATTCATCAATAACCAGGGGATATCCGGGAACTTGATCCCCTCCAGGTCCTGGTCTTCAGCCGGTGTCGGCACGCCGGTGTAGATGCTGGAGGTGGCGTAGATCGGGATGTCGGCCGCGTGATGGAACTGAAACTGGGGTCTGATCTGACGCGCCTTGAAGGGGTTTGCCGCCAGCAGGATGAAGTCGGCATCCTCTCTGCGTCTGGGTTCAAACTCGAGTGTCTGGCCGAACAGCTTTTGCAGCCGGCTGCGCCGGGCGCGGCTCTCATCCAGGTTCAGCAGCGCCTGGATGGCGCCGGAGAAGTCGTTCGCTTTGGGGTCATAGCGCTGTTGTTCGCTCAGGGTGCCGCCCAGGCGCTCCCAGCGATTGCGGAAAGCCTGCATTATTCGGTCACCCCAATCGTCTTGCGGGGTGAATATGATGGCCCGGGTGTGGCCATCGAGCCAGGCGCGTTCGGCTACCTGCCGGGCCTCGTCTTCCGGTGCCAGTCCGAACTGATAGAGTTTGACCGGCGGTGTTGTTTCCGGGGGTACCTGGTTGAGGGCCAGTACCGGGATTTCGAGTTCGCCGGCCCTGGCCAGTTGGGCGACTCCCTCCTTGTTCAGTGGGCCGATCACCATGTCCGCACCCGAGTCCACCGCCTGTCGGTAGAGCGGCCAAGTATCGGCGCTGTCACTGCTGTCATAGAAAGTCAGGCGCGGGCGGCTCTCGGGTGGCTGCTGGTAGTAGGCTGCCATGAAGCCGTCCCGCAATGCCTTGGCGGCATTGGCGTAGGGCCCCGATTTCGGCAGCAGGATGGCAAGCTGGTTCGGGCGCTGGTACTGGCTCTCCAGTTTCTGGAAATAGCCATCGAGCAGGCCGGGAATGGTCGGGTGGCTGGGAAACCGTTCTCTCCAACTCTTCAGTTGCTCCTGGATCCGGTTGGTGTCGCCGGTGTGGCCTTTGATGATTCTGGCCAGGGCCATCCAGCCACCCTGGATACCCGGTGGGTTGGGTTGCAGCAGGTCGAGCGCGGTGTCGGTCAGGGCGGTCAGGGTCTGGATGATCAACAGCTGATTTTCCAACCGCTTGTCCATATCCTCAAGCAGCAAATCCAGTTCGCCCAGTTCCCGGGCGCTCTCCAACAGGTTACCGGTCAGCCGGAAGCCTTCGGCCCGATCGGCATGGAAGCGCTGTCGTAGCGGGGTGTCGGTTCCTTCCGGAATGCCTTCACTCAGCAGGGCCATCGCTTCATCCGGCCGGTTTCTGTTGAGCGCCAGTTCCGCTACCAGCAGCCGTTTCTGGAAATCCAGGGCCGGGAGGGTCCGGGTGTCGATCCTGGCCAGCAGGGCGGTGGCGCGCTCACTGTCCTGTGCCTGGAAGTGATTCTCGGCGGCCCTTAACAGCAATGCCTGATCAGCGGGCGGGAGGGTCTGCAGGGCCAGCTGTTCAAACAGTTCGGCCGCCGCGGCGTGCTCCCCGGCCTGTTCCAGCGTAACGGCCTGCTCCATGAGCAGGTCGGCCTGGCTGTCGGTGCCCCTGACTCCCGGCGTAGGCACGCAACCGATTACGGTCAGCAGGATCAACAGTGCGAGGAGAAATTTAGTATGTCTTTGTTGCATGGTCGCATTCAGGCAGGCAGGATTGAGCAAGACAGTATCTTTTTTTGGGGTGTACCGTGTCAATGGATAAGGGTAGCTTGTATATCGTTGCCATGCCGATAGGCAATCGTGACGACATCACGGAACGGGCGAAGCAGGTATTATCCGCAGTGGACCTGATCGCTGTCGAGGATACCCGTCACAGTCGACCACTGTTGCAGGCGCTGGCGATCACTACACCGCTGCTGGCACTGCATGAATATAATGAACAGAAGTTGGTTGGGCGACTGGTTGATCAATTGATCGCCGGCGGCACGATTGCCCTGATATCCGATGCCGGCACCCCGCTGATCAGCGACCCCGGTTTCCCCTTGGTACGCGCCTGCCGACAGGCGGGTATTCGGGTGGTTCCGATCCCCGGACCCAGTGCGCTGATCTGCGCCCTTTCGGCGGCCGGTCTGCCGACCGATCGGTTTCTGTTTGAGGGTTTTCCAGCCAGGACATCGGCTGCAAGACGTGATCAGTTTGCACGTCTGAAGGATGCGACGATGACCCTGATCTTCTATGAGTCGAGCCACCGGATTGTCAATTCGCTGGCGGATATGGCCGCGGTGTTCGGGGAGGACCGCCCCGCAGTGATCGCCCGTGAACTGACCAAGCTGCATGAGACGATTCTCTCTCAGGGCCTGGGTTCACTGGTTGAGCTGGTGTCCCGGGATCTGCATCAGCAGAAAGGGGAATTTGTGGTGCTGGTGGCCGGTGCGGTCCGGGATGCGGAGGCTATCGATCCCGAGACACAACGTATTCTGGAGATTCTGCTGGAAGAGATGCCGACCAAAAAAGCCGCCACGCTGGCGGCAAAAATTACCGGAATAAAGAAAAACCGGCTCTATCAAAAAGCTCTGGAGCTACAGGAAGGATAAACAGGCTCCGCATATCCTTGTGCTTCGCGTTATAAATCCATCCGTGGATAAAAATACCGCCCCGACTTGGCAGGGCGGCATATTAATCAGCTACTGCGTTTTGGCTGGATGTCTATCTTTTTCGAGCGCTTCGGTTCGACTTTCGGGATAATCACTTCCAGCACACCATCCTTGCCGCTAGCCTTGATCAGCTCGGGGTCGGTATTGTCCGGCAGGCTGAAGCGCCGATAGAAACTGCCATACGAACGTTCGACCCGCTTGTAGCCCTCCTTGTTTTCTGTCACTTCGTGACGTTTCTCGCCTTTGATTGTCAGCATGCCATCTTCCATGGTGAGTTCAATCTTTTCCGGTTCAACGCCGGGGATATCGGCATGCAGTACATAGCGGTCATTTTCCTCCTTGATGTCGATTGCGGGTGTCCAGTCCCCCCCAACCACACCGGAATCGTCGCTCTGGTCCAGGGGGTTGCGGGGATTGCGGTTCAGTTCATCCTGCCACAGCTTCATCAGCTGCCAGGGATCAGATGTCAGACGTGTCATTTGAAACCTCCTGTTGTGTGGCTATTCCCGCTAAAAAATATAGGGTGCTTTTTTGCGGATTCAAGAGGTCGAACGGTCTGTTCCGGCGGGTTCATCGGAAGCGGTCCTCCCCCCTTGGGCGGGGGGAGGTGGTCTGGGTTACGGGGTTGGTTCAGCCGGCAAAATTGGCCGAGACATATTCCCAGTTCACGATACTCCAGATTGACTCCAGGTATTTGGGCCGTGCATTGCGGTAGTCGATGTAGTAGGCGTGTTCCCAGACATCGATGGTCAGCAATGGGGTTTTGCCTTCGGTCATCGGGTTGGCTGCGTTGGAGGTGTTGACGATCTCCAGGCCGCCGGCGCTGTTCTTGACCAGCCAGGTCCAGCCGGAACCGAAATTGCCCGCGGCGGAGGCCGAGAACTGTTTCTTGAATTCGTCCATGGAGCCGAACGCGCTGTTGATGGCATCGGCCAGCTGATTGTCGGGGGTGGACCCACCCGGACAGAGGCCGTTCCAGTAAAAGGTGTGATTCCAGATCTGGGCGGCATTATTGAACAGGCCGCCGGAGGCTTTCATGATGATCTCTTCGAGAGACGCGTTTTCAAAATCGGTACCCTTTACCAGATTGTTCAGATTGGTCACATAGGTCTGATGATGCTTGCCGTAATGGTATTCCAGGGTCTCTTTTGAGAGCACCGGTTCCAGTGCGTCCTGTGCGTAGGGTAAGGGTGGGAGTTCATGTGCCATGGTATATCTTCCTTAATTGGGGTTGGGTATGTTGGAAATAAAAATAACATAGTATTTTACTTGGTATTATAATGCCAGCCTTGTTTGTGATTCAAGGTGATCCCTTCATTAAGCATAGCTATAGTGTGTGGATGCACCCAGGGCAAGGTTATAATGACCCATCAAACAAGCTTCAGGGGCCGGAAGTTCGATAGACTTCCACGGGCTTCTCAACGGCAGGACAGGGCAGGAAATAGTTAATGTGTGGAATATGTGGTGAGTTGCGTCTCGATAGCGGGCGGCCTGATCTGGGGGCGATATCCAGAATGACCGCCCGGCTGGATCGAAGGGGGCCGGATCATGAGGGAAGTTACAGTGATGGGCCGCTGGCCTTCGGACATCGGCGCCTTGCCATAATTGATCTCTCCGAGCGGGCCAATCAGCCCATGGTGGATCAGGAGTTGGGTCTGGCGTTGGTATTCAACGGCACGATCTACAACTATCCGGCACTGCGTGAGACATTGAAGCAGAAGGGCTATCACTTCTATTCGGATGGGGACAGTGAAGTCATCCTCAAGGCGTGGCACGCCTGGGGTGAACGCTGTGTCGAGCAGTTGCAGGGGATGTTCGCCTTCGCCCTCTGGGACCAGGGCAAAAAACAGCTGTTCCTGGCCAGGGACCGGATGGGGATCAAGCCGCTTTACTACAGCCAGGGTGATCGACAGTTCCGGTTCGCATCGAATATCCAGGCGCTGCTGGCGAGTGGTGGGGTGGATACCTCCCTGGACCCGGTCGCCCTGCACCACCAGTTTACCCTGCACGCGGTGGTCCCTGCGCCACGGACGATCCTCCAGGGCGTGCGCAAGCTGGCGCCGGGGCATTCGCTGCTGCTTGAGGCCGATGGCAAGCGCACGGAACGTCGTTACTGGCAGCTCTCCGCCACCCGCCCGGCTGAGCCGCGCAGTGATGACGAGTGGCTGGAGTCCATTCATGAGGCGCTGCGTCTGGCGGTGCATAAGCGCAATAATATTTCCGACGTCCCGGTGGGTGTGTTGTTGTCGGGCGGGCTCGATTCCAGTTTGTTGGTGGCCCTGCTGGCGGAGTCGGGGGTTTCGGATCTGCGCACTTTTTCAGTCGGTTTTGAGGATCATCCCGATGAGAAGGGCAATGAGTTCGAATACTCCGATCAGGTGGTGGAGCGCTACGGCACTACCCATCACAAGTACCTGATACCCAACGAGGAGGTGCTGAAGCGCCTGCCGGAGGCGGTGGATGCGATGGCGGAGCCGATGTTCGGCCAGGATGCGGTGGCCTTCTACCTGCTGTCGGAACAGGTTTCAAAACAGATCAAGGTGGTCCAGTCCGGTCAGGGCGCCGATGAGGTATTTGGCGGTTACTTCTGGTATCCGCGCATGATGGCTGAGCAACAGGGGTCGCCGGTTGAACGGTTTGCCCGTCACTATTTCGATCGGGATCATGAGGAGTATCTGCGCATGGTCACCGCCGAATACCGGGGTGAGGATTACACCAGCCAGCGTGTTGCCGAGTTGTTGGGTGAACCGGAGGCGGACAGCTTTATGGACGCGGTGCTGCGCATGGATGTCACCACCCTGATCGTGGATGACCCGGTCAAGCGGGTCGATAACATGACCATGGCCTGGGGCCTGGAGGCGCGGGTGCCGTTTCTTGATCAGCAGCTGGTGGAGCTGGCGGCGCAGTGTCCGCCCGAGCTGAAGCTGAGGGAGGGGGGCAAATACCCGCTGAAGGCTATGGCCAGAGGGCTTTTGCCCGACGCGGTGATCGACCGGCCCAAAGGCTACTTTCCCATGCCGGCGCTGAAGTATGTCCGGGGTGACTTTTTCCACTTTATGCGGGATATTCTGGAATCGGCCGCCTGTCGTCAGCGGGGTCTCTACTCGCGCGCCTATATAGACCTGCTGCTGTCCGCGCCCGAGATGCACCACACCCGACTGGTCGGGAGTAAGCTCTGGCACCTTGCGCTGCTTGAGTACTGGTTGCAGCGTAATGTGGACGACCGGTAGTTCAGGCCGTAACTGATTCAAATTTCACCAAGAATCGAGGGATACAGGTTATGTTTTCAGCCATTTTAACGTTACATCTGCTGGGCGTGGTGGTCTGGGTTGGCGGTATGTTTTTTGCCCACATGGCGCTACGTCCGGCGGCCATTGAGGTGCTGGAGCCGCCGCAGCGTCTACCCTTGATGAAACGTACTCTGGATCGTTTTTTCCCTTGGGTCTGGGTTGCCATCGTTCTGATACTGGCCAGCGGATATGGTATTTTGCTTGGGATACTGGGCACCCAGGCCGGCATCCATGTGCACATAATGCACACCATTGCCCTGATTATGGTGGTGGTGTTCTGTTATATCTATTTCCTGCCGTACAAACAGATGGGCCGAGCCTTGCAGGATGGAGATCTCCCCGGGGCAGGTGCGCAGCTGGTGATTATTCGTCGGCTGATCGGTATTAATCTGGTGCTTGGATTGGCCACTACGATCATTGGTACTGCCAAGCCATTTTGATCTGTCGAGCCGTAAGATCGGAACATGCCGCGCACGCAGTACCGGGGGTAGGTGCCGGTCTTGAAATTAACCACGGGTGACCCAATATGCCGCCCAGAGTAAGTATTAACACAGAGGTGAATGATGGACGTTTTGGAGCGAATCAAAGAGCAGGTTGAGAACAACCCCATAGTAATTTATATGAAGGGGACTCCGCAATTTCCCCAGTGTGGGTTCTCATCCCGCGCCGCGGCGGCACTGCAAGACTGCGGCGTAGAGTTCGCTTACGTCAATGTGCTGTCGGACCCGGAGATTTTTGAGAATCTTCCCCGTTATGCCGATTGGCCGACTTTCCCGCAACTCTATATCAAGGGTGAACTGGTGGGTGGTTGCGATATTACCCTGGAACTGCACCAGACGGGCGAGTTGCAGAAGATGACCGCGGAGGCGGCCGGCAAGTAAACGGCAGGGGCGGAAGCCGCTTCCGTAAAAGTGTCATCCTCCATCCTGGCAGGGAGATGGCAGAAAAAACCGGCATGCAGCAATGCGTTGCCGGTTTTTTTATCCAGGGATGGATTTATAACGCGGAGCATAGGGATATGCGGGAGCGTATTTATCCAGGGATGGATTTATAACGCGGAGCATAGGGATATGCGGGAGCGTATTTATCCAGGGATGGATTTATAACGCGGAGCATAGGGATATGCGGGAGCGTATTTATCCAGGGATGGCGGCGGGAAGTGAGTCTATCCCTGAATGATCGATTGGCGCTCCTGCAGCCAGGGGTGCTCGGTGGCCTGCTGTTGCCACTGGTTGACTATCCGGCAGAACAGCTTCGCGGTTCTCTCGGTGTCATAGACGGCCGAATGGGCCGCGTTATTGTCCCACTCCAGGCCCGCTGCCATGGCGGCTTTGGCGAGTACGGTCTGGCCGTAAGCCAGTCCGGAAAGCGAGACCGTATCAAACGTACTGAAGGGGTGGAACGGGTTGCGTTTGATCCCGGCGCGCGCCACTGCCGCGTTTAGAAAACCCAGGTCAAAAAAGGCGTTGTGACCGACCAGGATTGCCCGATTGCAGCCGCTGGCCTTCACCGCCTTACGGATGGGGGTAAATATCTCGTTCAGCGCCTGCTGTTCAGGCAGTGCATTGCGAAACGGATGCTCAGGGTCGATGCCATTAAATTCCAGCGCCTTGGGTTCCAGATTCGCTCCGGGGAATGGGGCCACATGGCGGGCATGACAGGGCGTGGTGTGGAGCAGGCCCTGTTCATCCATAACCAGGATGACTGCGGCAATCTCCAGCAATGCGTCAGTTTCGGCGTTGAAGCCGGCGGTTTCCACATCGACAACGACGGGGAGAAAACCACGAAAGCGTTGTGCGATGGCAGGATTGAACGGGTAGTCGGTCATAGCGGCACAGGATAAAGGAATCCGTCCCGGTTTTCGATCACAACATCCGATGGGTAGAAAAAAAACGGCTGCTGGTTTTCCTGGAGTGGTAGTCTGTAGTGGTGATGGGGCAAATACGGGTGTCGATTGTTCTAAGCACCTATCCTGCTTTCATAGAGGCGACCTGAATAGCAATAGGAAATAATCGTATGAGAAGGCGGTTTTGCGGTCTGGTCATGCTGTTGATGGTATCTATCGTCTGGGTGATGCCGACCGTTGCTGACGAACTTCCCTTCTCACAGGGAGTGTTGTTCCAGATCGAGAAGGAGGGGGTATCTGTCGGCTATCTGTTCGGTACGATTCACTCCGAGGATCAGCGGATACTTGCCTTGCCTGGGCCGGTGGAGCGGGCTTTTACCGAGTCGCCCCGACTCTACCTCGAAGTGGATATGGATGCCGCCAATCTGCTCGCTTCCGTCGCGGGAATGCTGCTTGACGATGGCAGAGAGATCACCGACATCCTGGAGCCATCCCTGTATCAGCGAACAGTAAGCGCTGCGGCGCAACTGGGTCTTCCCGAGGTGGCGCTGCGACACTACAAACCCTGGGCGCTGGCGATGCTGCTGAGTCTGCCGCCTGTCGAAACCGGCCAGTTCCTTGATCTGGTGCTCTATCAGCGGGCCAAGGCGCTAAACAAGGAGGTGGTCGGCCTCGAGACCATACGTGAACAGTTGGATCTGTTTGATACCCTGTCAGAGGATGATCAGGTTATTTTGTTACGTGATACGCTAAATAATCTCGATCAGCTGCCGACAATCTTTCAGGCGTTACTGAATCGATACCTCAGGCAGGACCTGCAGGGATTGGTGGAGATCAATCAGCAATTACTCGATACGAGTGCCTCGGAACTGGCGCATCGGTTCCAGGTCAAGGCGGTTGATGAGCGAAATCAACGTATGGTTGAGAGGCTTTTAGCACCGCTGGGCGAGGGTGGCGTTTTTGCTGCGGTGGGCGCCCTGCATCTGCCGGGTGAACAGGGAATGCTCAGAATACTGGAGCGGCGCGGCTACCGGATCGTCAGAAAATACTGATAATTCAGTTTATGGGTGCCTCCTATGGTCGGATATGGTAAATTCCGCCCCTGTTTGGGGAACTTTCGTGCAAACTCTGATATAAGTCAAACGAGTTGATCTGTTAAGGATAAGAAAAATGATGGGTGAGCGTCTTTTTAGGCAGTTGAGAGTCACGCTGCTTACGCTAATGGCTGTTGTATTGTCCGGTTGTGCAACGACGGGGGATTATCAGGATCCGCGTGATCCGATCGAAGGCTTTAACCGGACAGTGTACTCATTTAATGAAGGTCTGGATGACATCCTGATGAGGCCGTTGGCCAAAGGGTACAAGGCGATCACTCCTGCGCCGGTGGACACGGGTATCAGCAACTTCTTCGGCAATCTGGCCGACGTAGGTTCTGCGATCAATAACCTGTTGCAGTTCAAGCTGGAGCGCGCTGCCACCGACGTCGGGCGGGTCCTGGTCAACTCCACCATCGGCCTGCTTGGTTTTATTGATGTCGCCAGCAACATGAACATGCAGAAGTACGGTGAAGACTTCGGGCAGACCATGGGTGCCTGGGGTATGGACCCCGGTCCCTACATCGTTCTGCCGTTCTTCGGTCCGAGCAGCGGTCGTGATACCGTGGGCCTGGTTGTTGACTGGTATACCGACCCAGTGCGCTATGTTAAGCCCAATCACTGGCGTAACAGTCTGGTTGGCCTGCGCGCCATTGACACCCGTGCAGACCTGCTCAGTGCCAGTCGGGTGTTGGAGGAAGCGGCGCTGGATCCCTATGAATTCCAGCGGGACGCTTACCTGCAAAAACGTCGCCATGACGTCTATGATGGTGCCCCCCCTCCAGAACCGATGGAATAAAGCCGCCAATAATCCCGAAGCCCCTTCGATCCAGAAGGGGCTTTTTTTATGGCTCTGTCCCAATTATGTGTTGGTCTTGTTTTGGCTTAGTTTGGCGATTCGCCCGGTAGGAGCGGCGCCTCGCCGCGAATTCGGCCCGGGGCGGGCCTCCTACAGGTAAAAACCCCTCTCTGGCGGCCAAGCGTAGCGGTAGGAGTGGCTTCAGCCGCGAATTTCGCGGATAAATCCGCTTCTACAAAAAAGGCCGCCTCTCATACAACAGGTAACTGGGACAGAGCCTTTTTTATGTGTGGAAAGAAAATGTGATCGGTATCCCGGATTGAATAAATAAAAATATTTTATATATAGATAATTATTTACAATTATACAGTTTAAGTAAATTCTAATATTCTTATCACCAAGAAAGCGATGCAGTAATCAGGCTTTCTGTTGGAGATAGAAACGAATTCAAATTTACGGAGAGTTTACGATGAACAAGATTGTTAAAGCTGCCGCAATCGCTGCCTTGTTGGCTTCTTCTGCTTCTGCTTCCGCCTGGTGGGGTGGTCCGTGGGGCGGTGGTCCCTGGAATGGCATGGGTGACGGTTTTGGTGATGGCGCCGGTGACTTCAATATGAATTTCAGTGGTCGCAGCAATGTCTACGGAAATGGCAGAGGTTACGGCTATAACAACCCGTACTACGGTGGTTATGCTCCCTATGGTTACGCCCCTTATGGTGCTCCCTACGGCTACGCCCCGTACGGTTATCCCGCTGCGCCGGTAGCCCCTCAGGCTGCCCCTGCCCCCGCCCCTGCGAAATAAGTTAGGGTCGAGAGACAGATAACACTCCAGGGAAGGGTGAGGTACAGGGACGTACCCGATTACTTTAAACAGTCCTTTTCACGCGCGGCACGATCTGGAGTTTCAAGGGGTCACTGCAGGCAGCGGTTGGGGGTTGAGTGTAAACAACGGAAGGATTTTGATTATGAAAAAGATTGCTACTCTGGTCGCGGCTGCGGCTCTTTCAACGGTATCCATGACTGCCAGTGCCTGGTGGGGCGGACCGTTTAATGGTCTGGGCGATGGCTTCGGAAATGGTGATGCTTCATTCAGCATGAATTTCAGCGGTCGCAGTCGTTTTTCAGGCTATGGTGATGGCTATGGTTATAACCAGCCGTACTATGGATATCCTTACCAGGGTGCCTACGCCCCGGTCGCTCCGCTGACCGAAGATCAGCAGCAAGCGATGGAGCAACAGCAACGGGCCTTTGCAGAACAGCAGGCCAAGGCGATGCAGGATGCTGTGGAGGCGCAACGCAAATTTGCTGAAGAGTTCACCATGCAGCCTCAGCCGTTTGTTGCTCCTGATGCAGCCCAGTTCGAACTTCCTGTCGATATCCAGGCCCGTCGTGATGAGATGCAGAAACAGATGGAGGCTCGTCGCGCCGAAATGATGAAGCGCGTCGAGGCACAGCGTGCTTCTGCCAAAGCGCAGCAGGATGCCGTACGCAAGGAGATGGAAGCGCGTCATACCGCCCGCGATATCTGATTTCGCACCAGCCGCAGGGGCCACTCCCTGTAGCGACATCCATGAAGCACCTGCAGTGATCACTGCAGGTGCTTTTTTTGTACCGGGATGAACTGATGAGCACACTGCATCCTGACCGAAGCCCAGGTTGCCGCATTGGAACGCAAGAAACATGATGTTGTGGCCTGCGGTGAGATTGAAGCGGCACATCCTGGCTATCTGGGATCGCAAGATACCCCCTGCGTAGGAACTTTCAAGGGTGTTGGCCGCATCTATCAACAAACCTTCATTGATACCTGCCCCAAGATTGCGTTTGCCAAGCTGTATGCGACCAAAACTCCCATTACAGCAGCTGGCATGCTCAATGACAGGGTGCTGCCGTTCTTTGAGCATCAAGCGCTACCCATGCTGCGAATACTCACCGACAAAGGTACAGCATATTGCGGTCGAGCGGATCAGCATGACTACCAACTGTATTTGGCCCTCAATGACATCAAGCAGACCAAAACAAAGCTGCGGTCACCACAGACCAATGGAATCTGCGAGTGCTTTCATAAGACTATCTTGCAGGAGTTTTACCAGATGGCTTTGAGAAAGAATATCTACACTGATTTGGCATCGTTACAAGCTGACCTGTTAGCTTCGAGCGACCTTTTCGTACTACTACACCTGTTTCTTCAGCCTACCTGCTTTGTATCCATGTTCGGCGGATGTTCGGGGGATAAACCTCTTTTGGGCCGTTTCCGTTCAACATATCGATCCCGCACTTCGTCTTCAGCCGGACTAATTGATTAGCATGCCGTAGATATTGTTGACTTATTCCTAAATAAAACACTTTACCTTTGTGTTTTAAGGCCATTAGCAATGCTTTTTATAGCAGGATACAATTACCACAATAAAAACGAATGAATGTTGATGTGATCCTCGTTTCTTTATCTGACCTGGTTGCACTACAAATAGCATTCCACAACCTGGACGGGGGCAATCAATGAAGCAATATAACTATATGCTGGGCGTTGTGGGTGTTGTAACAACGCTGCTCGCACCTTACGTGGCGAATGCCGATGGGATGATTGATTGGAATGCTGAATCTTCCAGCCAGCGTACATCCAGTACGCCAAATATTCGCAAATGTGATGACCAGCCCGGCGTTAGAATGGGTAAGAAGTGGAACTGGCACTATCCCAAAGAGACCCCCAAAATCAGGAACGGCAATAAAGCACTGCTGTGTAAAAGCGGCAAGAAAGGCATCCTCTATACCCGTAGCGACATTGAAGGAAAGTACTTCGTTACCAATGCCAAGTACTTGAAGGTCACCCCTGTAATGGATTCGGCATGCGCAGCGATAAAGCGTTATTGTGATCCCCAGGTCATTGAACAGCAACCCATTGAAGTGCCGGATTATAAGGGTGACATCACCTACCAATTACCATCTGGCATCTATAAACAGAGTGATATCCAGCAACTCGCCACAGGGCAGGTGCAAAATAAGGCATTGCGAGCCGTGTTCGAACGTAGCGGCTGGATCAAAAAGGGCGGCGTTGTATCAATGAACGATTTGCCCAACAAAAAGGCCACAGTTACGGCGCTTGCAGGATTGTTGAATGGTGATCGGGAGGTGATGAGCATCATGAGGCTTGATCATGGCGGTCCAGCTCAGTCGGTGCTGGTCACCTGGGATCTCGCAACTGAGCAGTTGATACGCATGGTGGCACTGCCGCCTAAGGTAATTGGGACAAACGTGGTTACTCCTGATCTTCGTACCATTTTTGCCGATGACTTCAGGGTTAAAGGGAAGAGAAGCTTTGCTCTATTTGATACGCGAACAGGCAAGTTGGCTCGTGTGATATACAAGCGCCCTGCAACTGATCCGGTTATCAGTCCTGATGGCCAATATGTCGCCGCACTAACAGGTGAAAAACCATCAAAAGGTCAGCTGTCCAATAATTACTGGCGGGTATGGCGGACGTCTGATGGCAAGGAGATGGCAAACTTTTCCAGTATGACGGCCTGTTATGGTCATCGGCATCTAATACAGAGAAACTTTACTTTTTCTCCCGATTCATCAACATTCTATATTGGCTGGGACTGTGGCAAATCGACCACCGAGGATGATGACTATTCCAATGGTAAAAATTATGGATGGTTAGGCAGTACCAAGACCTGGCAGGCAGCGAGAGTCGAGGAATTCGATGATGTGATCGGGGAAGGTTCATTTTCAGCGGATGGCAAGCTACTGGTTACCTATGACAAAGGCTATGAGCTGGACAGCAAGACACAGGATAAATTTTCTCACTGTAAAGGTGATCGTAGAAAACTTGGTAAGGTGATCACTGGTACACCTCTGCATTTATACCTGGCGGATAGCAAGTATGAGTTTCGAACGGCGTTAAATAATAAGTGTCACGTTGTTACAAGTGGCCCGATTAGTTTCAACCCAGGTTACAACCGGGGTGTGTTGTTAACAGAAGACCGTAAACGCATTGTTAGCCTGAAAATGAAGGATGACACGGCTTCAATTGAAGTATTTGATATCGATTTTCCAGACGCCAATACTTTGAGTAAAGTGCAGGATAGTGCACGAGCAGGTGCCAAACGTGACAAAGCAGCAGCAGAGATTGCCGCGGAGCATGATCGCGTTTCGGCGGAAGCCCAAAAACTGTATGACGCGGGTTTTGTTGAACAAGCAATGGATCTGTATGATGAATATTCTCAGCGGCCAGACACACCTCCCAGTTCAATAGCCGCTAGCGCGGCGATACTCTGGGCTAAAAAATTGCCTCTTGAGCGCGTCGGTAAAACGCTGCTGTATTCGTATAGAAAGCAGATTTCTCAGCCGGTGAAAGCGGGTGACGGATTTACCAACGATGATGACATCAGTTTACCAGAAGGGTTTTCTGTTAAACGGGTGTTTCCTGGAACCAACGCAGAAGCAGCTGGTCTTCGAAATGGCGATATTGTGCTCGCGCTGAATGGGGTCAAGGTAAATAGTGGTGATGAGTATGGTGCGATTTTACGTACGCATAGACCCGGTGACGTCATAGAGCTGACGGTGTCACAAGACCAAGTCCGTAAAAAACTAACAATCGCACTGGATGAGGCGTTACCAAAGGCAGGTGGTGTCTGGGCTGTTTTTAACCTGCTTGAGTACGGCATGGTGGCGGCAGCAGCGGGGCATCCAGAGTTGACGTTGGATGCAGCCAACGAAGCACAACGTGTTGTAGATAAGTACAAGTCATCTATAAACGGAGAGATGATCAAGTCCTTCATTACCGCATTAAAAGCACTCCATATGGCAAGCAAGGGGAATATAGATAAAGCTTACGCCTATGCTGTTAAAGAAGGTGGTTTTGTTACGGGTGATTTTAAGCTGCTAAGCACCTTATACATGGGAAGTAACTCTTATGCACACTTTTGGACGCCACTCTACAGGGATCGTAAAAAATTGGCCTATCTGTTGAAAACAGAGGAAAGCAAGTTACCAGAAACGCCGACCTATACGTTTGGCAATCAACCCTATCCAAACCTGAAGGGGCAGCTGGCCAAAAAGCCAAGTAAGAAAAAGAGTCCGCCAAAGAAACCAAAAGTCACTATTTTAGACGACTAATAAACGAACGCTTTGGTTATATGCTGCTTATCGCTTGGTAATTGAATGAACTTAAAAAAAGCTTTTCCGGTCATTTTTATTGGGTTGATATTCGCTGTCGCACATTCGCCCGCAAGCTATGCTGCAGATGACAAAGCACTCAATGATTTCAAACAAGAGATCGCGGGGTTGCACAAGGATTTAGATCGCCTCTTTGGCCGTTTTCAAGAGGCGTTTACCTATGAGGTTGGCATCCTCAGGTTACGGGCGAAGGAGAAAGCACAGTTCTGGCGTGAAACCGGATTGCTGGAAGACGATTTTAACTTGTTCGAGCGTTTTCGCGGTCAGTTTGCCAATGTGCACATGGTATTGGGTTTGGATTTCTCCAAAGTTCATGGTGCCTATACTATCTTGCAGCGGCAAATTCATGGTATGCAAATTGTTGCCACCGGGCGATTGTATAGCGGAGAGGATGCAATACCTGGATCGGGGAAAGATAAACCAGCGATAACCCGCGACGCCAGCGGCAATCGCTACGACATGAATGAGCGGATTAATGTCGATAGCCAACGCAACGAGTTGTCCCACAGCTTATTAGCCGTTTACCTCAGTGCCTTAGCCTCCGAAACCCCAGCAGAAGGCGAGCAGGAGATGAAGGCTTTCGCCACGGTGTTACAGAACCTGGGCGATGCTAACCGCGATCTGATTCTTGATGAAGTGACCAAGTTACAGATTCAAGAAGAGAAGATGCTATTAGAGCTGATCCCCCTTTTTGGTGATGCGATTGGCCTTGCTGAGACCTACCAGGGTGAAGATATCTGGGGTAAGAAAATGACCTGGGTAGATTATGGCTTAGCCATAATGACGGTATTCTCGTCGGTTGGTGATGCGGCAGATATTGCGAAACTGACCAAACGTTTCCCGAAGAAGATGGCTCAACTCCAATCCAACTTAGCTTCTGTTCATCGCATGGCAAAAAAAATGCCCCCGAATGAATTGCGAATGCTCGCGAAGAACTACCCGGCCGAAGCGTTGGAACGCATGATGAATGTGGATCTTCATCAACTGTTGGCTGGTAGTCAAAAGGTCGACAAGATTAATGGCCGGAAGGTCAGTGAGCTGCCTGTAATCAAACTAACAGGTAGACAGCGGTTTGATGATGTTGTCGATACAGCTAATCTTCGGGCCATGTCATTGGCGAGAAACTCCATTGCAGAGCAGCAGTCCGCTGTAAGCATCATCAATAACCTAAGTGAGACACGCCGCAGCGAAGTGCTTACTGCGGCAACAGAGAAGCTTACCCAGTCAGCACCTGCACTCGATGTCCGACTGTTAGCCAACCCGGACCAAATGAGCACCGCGGATTGGGATAATCTGCGCCGGTCCATGCAACATCTTGAACCGGCTAGACAAGCGGAACTTGAAAGAGCCATCCGACAGCCTGAGCTTTTGCCTGACTTTATCGAAACAGAGACCGGCATCCCCATCAGGTCCCTGCAAATCAAAGCTGATGCCATCGGAGAGGGGCAATACGTAGCTTATCGCAAGGCTAATGCGGGTGGCTTGCGATTAATGAAACGGGCACCAGATGAAAATTTTGCCGGTGTTGTAACCAAGCACAAGGACATTAAAGGTAAGAGTGGGCCGGGTGGACTCATCCCGTTTGAACAGGAGTTCAGCAAAATGTCCGCTCAGCTGGATAGGGCAGAAGCGAGTGGCAATACCGAAGAAATTGCTGAGGTACGTGCCGCGATACGAAAATCTGATCGTGGTGTCAGGCAGTTACTCGGGCGGGGTGGTGTGAGTCTGAGTACCCGCTTGGAAGGACGTGATGTTATTGCCGTAACGCGCAACACAAATGGTGTGAATCAACGTTCATTGGTTACTCGTGATCCAGTAAGTGGTGCGTTTTATGATATTGAATCCGGGCTTCAGATTGAAGCGAGTGCGATAACCGTCGTCACCTCTAAAAGGGGCAAGATGAAGAAGGTCCCCATTCTTGTCGATAGCAGGGGTCGTGCCTATCTGGCTGATGCTGATCCGCATATTATCGGTACAAGAAATTCAGCAGACCTTGTTGATGATTCTCACGTTAATGGTTTCATGACGCGTACCGAGCAGGAGCTGATCGATACACAGAACCGGGCATTGCGTGAAGCGGGTGTACCTGTCCTGACACAGCATGGTGCCCAGGTGAGAGCCTATGGTCTCGATCTTCCTGTTGATGAGACGTTCTACGTGATCGAACAGGGCGGCAGAATTCGTTTCATTAAGCAGGATAATCTACCTGATTTAGTTCACTATCACCGGCTGAATGGCGCCGTCGCCCCGATTGACCCCAGTTGGCAGTGGGGTGGTTATAACGCCAATGGGTTTGAGATTTCTCGTGGAGCACCACAATGAGAAATTCCTGTATTAAATCCTTGTTGCTCGTTTTTCTTTTATTGTGCAGTTTACCAATAGCCTCCCAAGCTGAGGTTCTGGATTCGGAACAGTTAGCCAAACGGTTGACTGAACTGAGGCTGGAGTACAATAGGATCGACACGGACATCACACGCATGTCTCGTTTTATGGAGCGGGTAAAAGAAGAGCGGGCAAGCATTGATACATTGGCAAAATTTCTCTACAGACTTCCTGTTGTCGCGAAAGAGATCGAGAGCTTATCCAGAAAAGCAGAGGCCCTGAGTCTAAAAGGAAAGAACTTAGCTATTAACAGAATGTGGGCGACTGATACCCTAAAGAGTTCTGAAACGCTCGCAGCTATTCCTGAAGGTGAAGCGGCTTATCTATATCTCACTTTTGATATGCCGACGCAGTCCAAAACAGTGGATATCGTATTCACTGTAACTGATCTGAAAAGTGGCAAGAAAGTGGTCGCCCTTAACCGAACCCGACCACGCAAAGGTGAAAAGAACACCCAGCGGACTGGTATCAAAATAGAGGCAGGCGATCTACAGTTAGGCGCCAGCTATGAGTGGCAAGCGGAACTGATAGCAGATAATGGTAAGACGATTTCTGAGAAATTGCGATTTGATTATGGTCACCCCCTGATTCCCCTGGAAGCGATCACGCTCACCGCCAGCCAAGGTGATACCGGGCAACCGCTGGATACCGACATCACTGATGATTTATCGATTAAATTTGAAGCTAAGGTGCCTCTTATAGAAGCGGGTGAAGGTGAAATTACCTGGCAATTGATCGGCCCCGATAAACAACCCGTCGAGTCTGCTAAAAAAATTGAATCATTCAGTGAAACCGGGGGGAGTAAAACTTCACACTTTGAACTTCAAAGCCAGGTGTTACCCCCGGGGCAATACTCTATTTCGGTGGCGCATGCCTTGAAAGGAAATAGTAAGAGCAAAGCAGAAGCCGCTTTTACGTTTAATGTGTTGGGTGCGGTCGCTGTCCACAAGCTTGCAGTTTCCAATTCCAAAAAGGGTGACATTACCAGTGGCACCCTCAAGGTAGGGGATTTACCCCATCTGTTTGTTCATTACACTGCACTAAAGCCCGTTAAAATGGGTTCGCTTAGAATTTATGATGCCAAAAGTGGTAAGGATTACTACACCAGTGATATCACTGAGCGAGTTAAGGTTGATCAACGGCCCCACCGAATAGGTACTCGTCTGGGTGCTGATTTATTACCGCTGGATCGTGAGGTTGTTTTCGAAGTTCGCTTTAATGATATGAATGGCAACGAGATTGCGGATAAACGCACTTTTCGAATTAATCGCCATAAGCTCAACGTTAAACTGGCGAAGCAACTTAAGTCAGGAAAAGACTATCAGTTTTCAATTACGCCTCCCGCAGGTTTTGTTTCACCTTATTCCGTAAAACATACCCCTCAAAACTTGCTGGTCCACGAAAGCCGTAATGACCCGCTTAAAGGTTATGTAACAGGGATAACAGAGGAAAAGGAGGAATCTGCTGGCTTGAAAATTGAGCTGACCGATGCCAATGGACAAGTGGCTGTCGCGTACAGAAAATTGGTTGTCATGGGCCTTGTCCAGAAACAGTCGACGAAACAGCCTGGCGCTATAACGACACAGAAACGCTCCAGTGGAGATCTATTTGCATCTCTTTGGGGTTATGGGGAAGGGGATTATCTGAACGATCCCATAATAAAACAATTAGATGACCGTTATCGAAAGGATTATGGAGAGCCCTATAATTTCGATAGCTGCCTGCCTCTGATTGCAAAGCCTGGAGACGACAGCAGGATTGGCTCAGATCGTTCGCTGATGGGTAAACTTAAAGCGATACGGAAGAAAATTACTGAACGACAAACTAAATGTTCCAATGGAGCGCCTTACTATAGCATGAGGTTTTCTCTTCAGTGGGATGACTTTCCTCAAAAACCTATAAGTGGGTATAAAGACTATAGCATTGGCTATGGGGCGGGCTGTAGGCCTGTTAAGGGGCGAGAGCATCAACATCGCTATGTTGAGTATGATGGTGGTTATTATGCTGAATTTTCTAAGACATTTACTTCAGATGATGCTGATAGTGTCATCGATATGATTGTTATGAGCTGTCTTGCCCCCTCGAGATTTCTTAAAAAATATATTCCGGAGGCACCAGCACGTGCTGTTAGGCCTATGGGTTGCACATCGGTGCCCGAGGATAGAGCAGGATTTAATTCTTACTCTTGCCGGATGCCAATATCAGAGTTGCCCCGCAAGTTGTGGTAACTATCTGCATGGATTCAGGTTTAAACTTTCTATGCCGCAAGTGACTTACCAGGAAAAGCGACCTGAGTTGAAATTGAAAAAATATGACAAAACAGCAAGTAGATACTGAAAAGATCACGGGCCGTATTCAGAAACCCCTGGGGGAACTCGACCAAGGCCAGAAGCGACAATGCGGTCATTGCGGTGGTGTTATGCAGGCAGAGATGCAGGAGGCGGAGTCTGACCCCTATCCTTGGCGTGAAAGAGGGATCCGTTTTTCATGTGACAGCTGTGATGAAACTGCCTGGATCGCCAGTAGCGAAACCATCGTGATATCTTTAGCAAGCAGCTTGCTGATCGCTTTGGGCATTATCTACATGCTGATGAATGGATTAGTAGACTTCATTGGGTTTAGTTTTGAATCAGGTATTGGGGCGGCGCTATTATCACTCTTGTTGTTGCTGATTGTGGCGCTTTTTGCTCTGGGTGCGCTCTACAATGCGCGACGTGGCGGGGCGTTGATTTTAACCCATCTGGCCTATCCTGTTATTGATGATCCGAATAATGCCAAGCGCTTTTTTCTTCCACTCTCCTTGGGGTTGTTACCATGGCTCTTGGCTATCGGTGCCGGCTATCTCAATTACACCTTTTTCGACGATAGTGAAATATTGGGTGTTTTAGCTATGGTGATCGTCTGTATACCCATTGTTTTTGCCAAAAAACTGGGGTCCTCAGTCGGGGAGGTGTTTTTGGCTGTGTTCTTCTGGACTGTCCTTGGTGCTGCAGGTGCTTGGGCATTCGGCGCTTTTTAGAATTTTTGTCTGGTGTAGAGCATAAAGCCTCTGATTAAAGGATGACTTGTCAGAAATTGAGACAGTCTGACAGCTTCGAAATCGCACTATTTGAACCGGTCAAGGTGAATGCGGCCAGCATTGATTGGTCGTGCCTCACAGTAAGCTGTTTGCCCCGGCGCATGGCTGATATGACGTTGCCTGATGGGAAACCGTAAGTTCCGCAGCTCGCACCTTTGTGGTTACATTGAAACTGCTCATAAAACCGATGGCCGTCAATCGTTAATTCTAGTGAGATTACTTTTGTCGCGCTATTGAGATTGCCCCGGGGGATTTTTGGAGATGTTAGCGTGATTGAGGGTCCCCCTCCATTACCGCACTCGACGTCTAAACGTGCGGCTTCAGTATTGTCTATGGAGGCTATACCTTCTATCCCCATCTCTCTGGTGCAAATAGCCATTTTTCGTTCGATATTATCTGCTCGCTCGATGGGCTCTCTTCACTTTTCAGGCTGTTATGAAAGAGTATTGTCGGGATCAGTATTAAGATTCCAGGGTAGGCGCGGCGATTAGGCTTGTGCAGTTTCATGGTTCATCCAAGTAAGCAGTGGCCCTAAATATATCATTTATGGTAACTACTCACCCGGCTCCGCATAAATTTGCCCAGACAGTGCCAGCTGAATAGCGACTCCGGAAATGTGAACAGCCATTCCGGGAAATCCGGGAAAGTGTTCACGTTGAACCGGAATATGCCCTCTCCGACCATCCGCTTGTGCTGGTAGAAAATTCGCAAGTCACACCGGTTCCCCTTCTCCATTTATACCGCCACCGTCAATGCTTAACGCACATAGTGAACTGCGGTTGATCGGATTTGGGCGAATCCTGTATATTTGCTGTCACAATATAAAGAATTGATTAATTCAATAATAACCCCAGGTTTAATAGTTTCTTTCGTAACTGCCTGGGTGTTTCTCTAAGTAATGAGTCTATGCACTGAACAAAAAGAGAGCGTGTTTTATGAAGCCGGATATTGATCCTGAAGAGACCCGTGAGTGGCTGGAGGCCCTCGAGGCCGTCCTGGAGAATGAAGGGGCCGAGCGGGCCCACTACCTGATTGAGAGCCTGATCGACAAGGCGCGCAGGTCGGGCGCCTATCTCCCCTACAGTGCCAACACTGCCTACGTCAATACTATCCCCGTGACCAAGCAGAAGCGTTTTGCCGGGGATCCCGCGATGGAGCGTCGAATCCGCTCCTTTATCCGCTGGAATGCCATGGCAATGGTGGTGCAGGCCAATCGTCTTGCGCCGGAGCTGGGTGGTCATATCTCCAGCTTTGCCTCGGCCGCCACGCTATATGATGTTGCCTTCAATCATTTCTTTCATGCCCGCAGCGATGCCCGGGACGGTGACCTGGTCTTCTTTCAGGGCCACTCGGCGCCCGGTATCTATGCCCGGGCCTACCTGGAAGGGCGTCTCAACGAAGCGGATCTGCACCAATTTCGCCAGGAGTCTGAGGGTGAAGGACTCTCCTCTTATCCACACCCCTGGCTGATGCCCGGGTTCTGGCAGTTTCCCACGGTATCCATGGGGCTGGGTCCCCTGATGGCGATCTATCAGGCCCGTTTCATGCGCTATCTGAATGATCGGGGCGTTGTCAGTACGGAAAAACGCAAGGTGTGGGCCTTCATGGGTGATGGTGAGAGTGATGAGCCGGAGTCACTGGGAGCCATCTCCCTGGCGGGTCGCGAGCGTCTGGATAACCTGATCTTTGTGGTGAACTGCAATCTGCAACGGCTTGACGGTCCGGTACGGGGTAACGGCAAGATTATCCAGGAACTGGAGGGGGTGTTCCGGGGCGCTGGCTGGAACGTCATCAAGGTGATCTGGGGCGGTTACTGGGATCCCCTGCTGGCGCGGGATACGCACGGATTGTTGCGCAAGCGCATGGAAGAGGCGGTGGATGGCGACTACCAGGCCTACAAGGCGAAAGGCGGCTCCTATACCCGGGAGCACTTTTTCGGCAAATATCCGGAGCTGGCCGACATGGTGGTCAATATGACCGATGAAGATATCTGGCGGTTGAACCGGGGTGGTCATGATCCCTATAAGATCTACGCTGCCTATGCCGCCGCCATGGAGCATACCGGACAGCCGACGGTTATCCTGGCCAAGACTGTGAAGGGTTACGGCATGGGGATTGCCGGAGAGGGGCAGAATATCACTCACTCACAGAAAAAGATGGGGGAGGCGGCGTTGAAGGCGTTTCGCGATCGCTTCAATATTCCCATCCCGGATGAACAACTCAACGACACCCCGTTCTATAAACCGGCGGCCGACAGCCCAGAACTGAAGTACATGCAGGAACGGCGCGAGGCGTTGGGCGGTTACCTGCCGGCCCGTTACGCCGAGACCCAGCCCCTGGAAGTGCCCCCGTTGGCATTCTTCAAGGTGATGCTGGAGAGTAGTGGCGACCGGGAGATGTCCACCACCATGGCCTTTGTCCGTATCCTGTCGATCCTGATTCGCGACAAGCAGGTGGGCAAGCTGGTGGTGCCGATCATTCCGGATGAGGCGCGCACCTTCGGGATGGAGGGTATGTTCCGGCAGCTGGGTATCTACTCCTCGGTGGGACAACTCTATACACCGGTCGACTCCGACCAGGTGATGTATTACCGGGAGGATAAAAAGGGGCAGATCTTACAAGAGGGCATCACAGAGGCGGGTGCCATGTCCTCCTGGATCGCAGCGGCCACCTCCTACGCCAACCACGGCATCAGCATGATTCCCTTCTATGCCTACTACTCCATGTTCGGTTTTCAACGGGTTGGCGATCTGGCGTGGGCGGCGGGTGATATGCAGGCGCGTGGATTTCTGATCGGTGGCACCGCCGGGCGCACCACGCTGGCCGGCGAGGGGTTGCAGCATCAGGATGGCCACAGTCACCTGCAGGCGGCGACCATTCCCAACTGTGTCTCCTATGATCCGGCCTTTGCCTACGAACTCACCGTGATCATCCAGGACGGTCTGCGGCGTATGTATCAGGAGCAGGAGAATCTGTTCTATTACATCACCGTAATGAATGAGAACTACCACCAGCCGGCCATGCCGGAAGGGGTCGAGCAGGGGATCGTCAAGGGGATGTACCGCTACCAGTCTACCGGACGCAAGAAGAAGCAGCGGGTACAACTGCTGGGGAGTGGCACCATTCTCAGGGAGGTACTTGTCGCGGCTGAACTGTTGGAGCAGGACTTTGGTATCTCCTCCGATGTCTGGAGTGTGACTAGTTTCAATGAGCTGCGGCGTGCCGGACTCGCGGTGGATCGTTGGAATATGCTTCATCCGGAGGAACCGCCCAGAGTCAGTTATGTTACCGAACAACTGGGTGGCCAGTCCGGCCCAGTGGTTGCCGCGACGGATTATATTCGCAGCTACGCGGATCAGATCAGGCCATTTGTGCCGGGCACTTACCGCGTGCTGGGCACGGATGGCTATGGTCGCAGCGACACGCGCAGCCAGTTGCGGAAGTTCTTTGAGGTGAACCGCTACTATGTCGTTGTGGCGGCACTCAAGGCGCTTGCAGATGAGGGAAGTGTCAAGGACGCTGAGGTGAGCAAGGCGATCAAGAAATACCGGATCGATCCTGAAAAAACCAATCCCCTGACGGTATAACTCTTGGATACCCCGTCTGAACTGAACTGTAACAGGCATTACGAACAATCTGGAGGCCCGTGGTGGCGAGTGAAATAAAAGAATTGGTGCCGGATATTGGCGATTTTTCCGGCGTTGAGGTGATTGAGGTTCTGGTCTCGGAGGGGGACCATATTCAAGTAGAGGACTCCCTGGTTACCCTGGAGAGCGACAAGGCGACGATGGAGATCCCGGCCGCCCACGCCGGCGTGGTCAAGTCGGTCAAGGTTAAGATCGGCGACACCATCAGTGAAGGGGATCTGCTGCTGACGCTTGACGCCGAGGTGACGGATGAGACGGATCAGGAGAGGCGCGCCGCCAAGGAAGATCAGTCGGAGGCGGACGCGCAAGAGCAGCAGACTGATGAGTCGGGCGGCGGAGAAGCACCCGCTCAGGAGCCGGCATCCTCCGTGGAGGAGCGGGATGAGGCGGAGTTACGGGATGAGTTGAAAGCGCCTGCGCGGCTACCCGGGGATAAGGCGCAACGGCAACCACCGGTAAAGGTCGCCGAGTCTCATGCGCCGACCGGTGTGGCCCATGCCAGCCCGTCCATTCGCAGTTTTGCCCGTGAGTTGGGCGTGGATCTGGCACATGTCACTGGCACGGGACGAAAAGGGCGTATTACCAAGCCCGATGTGCAGAATTATATCAAGCAGATGCTGCAGGCGAGTGGCTCGGCGACACCCGCGGCCGGCGGGGTGCGCCTGCCAGCGGTGCCGGAGATCGACTTCACCCAATTCGGTGAGGTGGACGTGCAGCCGCTCAATCGGATCAAGAAGATCAGTGGAAATCACCTGACTGCCTGCTGGTTGAATATCCCCCACGTGACCCAGTTTGACGAGGCGGATATCACCGGGCTGGAGGCGTTCAGGGAAGCGCAGAAGGCAGTTGCGGCAAAACAGGATATCAAGTTGACCTTCATGCCCTTTTTGATGAAGGCGTGTGTCGGTTGTTTGAAAGAGATGCCTGATTTCAACAGTTCGCTCAGTCCGGACCGGGAGAAACTGATCTACAAGCGCTTCTTCAATATAGGCATCGCTGTGGATACGCCAAACGGCTTGATGGTGCCGGTGATCCGGGATGTGGATAAGAAATCGATTTTTGAGCTGGCTGTCGAATTGGCCGAGGTGAGCGGGCGAGCCAGGCAGGGAAAACTGGGGCCAGCCGACCTGCAGGGCGGCTGTTTCTCCATCTCCAGTCTTGGCGGTATCGGCGGGACGGCGTTTACCCCCATTGTGAATGCGCCGGAAGTGGCGATATTGGGCGTGTCACGTTCATCCATGAAGCCGGTCTGGAACGGCAAGAAGTTTAAACCCCGGTTGATGTTGCCACTCTCCCTCTCTTATGACCATCGGGTGATTGATGGTGCACAGGCAGCGCGGTTTACGGTTGCCCTGTCGGCGCTGTTGTCGGATATACGTCGATTGCTGCTATAACTGGAGGATTTTTTTCAGCCGGGAGCGATTTTTTGGAAATTTATAATTTCAATTTATCGGCAGATAGGCTACTCTTTGCGTAATTTTCAGGCGAAATTACAAAATAGTACGGTTATCCAATTATTTTTTTGTTCCGTTTGCGGCTTTTTTGTTTTTTGGCTGTCTTTTTTAAAAAAACAGCCGGATCGGATTAGCAGCGGATAGCCTGACCACCGATCCGCGAGTCTGTAGTCGTGGATTTTCAGGGTTGGGATAGAGAGATGACGGTCTATCCTGAATTGTGGGATTTGCAAAGGGTGAAGCAGAACAGATGAATAACAATTCCGGCTCCAATAGCGCCCAGGGCGCAGTAGACATCCAGACAGAGGTGGTAGTACTCGGTGCAGGTCCAGGAGGGTATACCGCCGCCTTTCGGGCCGCCGATCTGGGTAAAAAGGTGGTACTCATCGAGAAGTACTCAAGTCTGGGTGGTGTCTGCCTGAATGTCGGCTGTATCCCGTCCAAGGCGTTGCTCCATTCGGCGGCGGTCATCAATGAGGCCGCTGAAATTGAGCACATGGGCATTAGTTTCGGCAAACCGAAAATCGATCTGGACAAAATGCGCGCCGGTAAGGACAAAGTGGTGGGTCGGCTGACCCAGGGTCTGGCAGCACTGGCCAAGCAGCGCAAGGTCGAGGTGGTGAACGGTTGGGGGCAATTCGAGAGCCCGAACCGTATCAGCGTCGATACCGAAAAGGGTAAGGTGATGATCGGTTTTGACAATGCCATTATCGCTTGTGGTTCCCGGCCGGTAGCGATACCCGGTTTCCCCAATGACGACCCCCGGTTGATCAATTCCACCGGTGCCCTGGAACTGGAGGATATCCCCAAGAAGATGCTGGTGGTCGGCGGCGGTATCATCGGCCTGGAGATGGGAACGGTATATGCCACCCTGGGTAGTCAGATCGACGTGGTCGAACTGCAGTCCGGCCTGATCCCCGGCTGCGATACCGACTTGATCCGGCCGCTGCAAAAGCGTCTCAAGGATCAGTTCAACAGCATTATGCTGGACACCAAGGTCACCGAGATCAAGGCGCAGAAAGGCGGCCTGAAGGTCGGCTTCGAGGGCAAGAACGCCCCCGAAAAAGCGCTGGTTTACGATAAGGTCCTGGTGGCGGTCGGTCGTGTCCCCAACGGCAAACTGATTGGCGCAGATCTGGCCGGGGTCAAGGTGGACGAGCGCGGTTTTATCGCCGTGGATCAGCATATGCGTACCAATGTGCCGAATATCTACGCCATCGGCGACGTGGTGGGCGATCCGATGCTGGCGCACAAGGCGACCCACGAGGCGAAAGTCGCCGCGGAAGTGATTGCCGGTCATCATGCCTTGTTTGATCCCCTGACTATCCCCTCGGTGGCCTACACCAATCCGGAGGTCGCCTGGATGGGTCTGACCGAGACCGAAGCCAAGGCGCAGGGCATCGCCTATGAGAAGGCCGCCTTCCCCTGGGCTGCCTCGGGCCGCGCCCTGGGTATCGGTCGTGAAGAGGGGTTGACCAAGTTGCTGTTTGATCCCGAAACCAGACGCATCCTCGGCGCCGGTATCGTCGGCGTGAATGCCGGAGAGTTGATCGGCGAGACGGTGCTGGCGCTGGAGATGGGGGCGGATGCGGAGGATATCGGTCTGACCATCCATCCTCACCCGACCCTGAGTGAGACCATCTGCTTCTCGGCGGAGATGGCGGAAGGCTCCATTACCGACCTGATGCCCCCGAAAAAGAAGTAAACCGGGTTAGCCCTTTCGGCGCAGCGTGTTGCGGGAATCACTCACCCGCAACCCTGCGCCGATACTTTAAATACAGGACCTGTCCAGGCGATGCGACTCCACTATAGGGAATATGGCAGCTATAGCGATCAACATCCGACGCTGATCTTTCTGCACGGCCTGCTGGGCTCCTCCTCCAACTGGCACTCCCTGGCCCGGGGACTTGCTGACACATTCCATATTTTAGTGCCTGATCTGCGCAATCACGGCCGCTCACCCCATGATGACGATGTCAGCTATGCCGCCCTGTCCAGGGATCTGGCCAAACTGATCGACGAACAGGGTCTGGAGTCGGTCCTGCTGATCGGACACAGCATGGGCGGAAAGGCCGCCATGTGGCTGGCGCTGGAGCAGCCCGAACTGGTGGCCGGACTGGTGGTGGTAGACATTGCACCAATCGCGTACCCAAACCGTTTCGGGGTGATCTATGAGGCCCTGCATGCCGTTGATCAGGCGCATATCGGCAGTCGCGCCGCGGCCGATGCGATCCTGGCCAGATATTTGGATGAGGCCGGTATGCGCCAGTTTCTGTTGCAAAATCTTCACCAGGCGGGAGATGCCTGGGAGTGGCGTATGAATCTCCCCGCGCTCACTCGTGGCATGTCGGAGATTGTAGGGTTTTCCGTGCACGACCACCCTGTTTATCCTGGACCCACACTGTTTATCCATGGTGGCCTGTCGGACTATCTGCAGCCGAATGCAAAACCGATCATCCAGCGGCTGTTTCCCCGCGCCCGTGTGCGCAGTATTCCGCAGGCCGGGCACTGGGTCTATGCCGAACAGCCCCGGGCGTTTTCTACCCTGCTGGGTGAGTTTCTGGATAAGTTCTGATCGACTTTTCCCGCCGAGTCCCTTCCATTCCGTTAATAACAGCCTGTTTCCAGTTAAATAATTCACAACATACCGGCTCAATGTGCGGTATTCTTTTATCCGTAATCTCCCTGAAAAATCAATAAAAGCAGCTAACCAGGATGGATCCCGTCAATATGGCAAATACACAGACCCGTATCGGTAGGGTTACCGAAATACGCGAAAACATCATGATCGCTGAACTGACCGCCATGGAGGACGGTGAATTTCCCGTTGTTTCCACGGAGGCCGGTGAAGTGGCCGTAGGGCAACTGGGCGCCTATCTGATGATCAAGCAGCGGGGCGTGGAGGTGGTGGCCATGGTGATCAGCGCCGGCGAGGAACACCTGGAGGCAGGTGGTACGCGTGGCGTGATAACGCTGGTCCCGCTCGGTGAGCTGGATCGGAACAGAAGCTTCCACCGCGGCGTGATTCATTATCCGACGCCCGGTGCGGAAGTGCATGTGGTCCGGCCGGATGAGATCACTATTCTGTTCAAGAAGTTTCAATCCACTGGTTTTGAACTCGGTTATCTGCCCACCATGACCTCCATGGGCGTCTGCCTGGACCCCACGGCTCTGTTCGGTCGTCACATGGCAATCCTCGGCCAGTCCGGTGCCGGCAAGTCCTGGTCGGTTGCCAGCATGTTGCAGCGTACCGTTCAGACGATGCCGAAGGCCAAGGTGATCCTGCTGGATCTGCATGGTGAATATGTCTGGGAGGACGGTGATCAGCGACACTCCGCCTTCCGGGAAGGGACTTACCGTTATCTCGATGCGCGTAATCTGGAGATACCCTACTGGCTCCTCACCTATGGCGAGCTGGTGGACCTGCTGATTGACCGGGACGACGCCAGGGCATCCACCCAGATGGCCTTCCTGCGCGAGGCGCTGTTGATGTTGCGCCGCAAGGCCAACACCGATCTGGAAGATGCCCATATCTCGATCGATTCGCCGGTCTACTTCTCCCTGGCAGAGCTGTTTCATCAGTTCAAGCGGGCCAATGAACAGGTGATGGATTTCGGCAAGGTGAAGGGGGCGCTCTACGGTCAGTTCGATGAGTTTCTGATCAAACTGCAAAGCCGCTTCAACGATGTGCGTTACGACTTCCTGTTCAAGCCGAAACGGCGCAAGTCATCCGATACCCTGGTGGACCTGCTGCGGGAGTTTGTCGGCCTGGTTGAGCCGCAACGGCAGATCACGGTGATCGACTTCAGTTCGGTGCCGTTTGATGTGCGACCCACGGTATCGGCGCAGATCGGTCGGCTTGCCTTTGAGTTCAACTACTGGAACCCGCGGTCCCGGGAGTTTCCCATCCTGCTGGTCTGTGAGGAGGCGCATAACTATATTCCGCGCGAGGCCGGCACTCAGTTCGAGGGTACCCGACGCTCCATGGAGCGTATCGCCAAGGAGGGTCGAAAATACGGGGTGGGTCTGGCGGTGGTGAGCCAGCGGCCGCATGAATTGTCGGAAACCGTGCTGGCCCAGTGCAGCAGCTTTATCTGCCTGCGGGTAACCAATCCGGAGGATCAACAATACATCCGCGACCTGGTGCCGGATGCCGAATCCAATCTGGTGAATATACTCGCCGCCCTCGGGCGGGGCGAGGCGATGGCTCTGGGGGAGGCGGTGCCGCTGCCGACCCGCTTTCAATTCCATGTGCCCGAACCGGCACCGAACAGCAATGACATCGATTTCTTCAATATGTGGCGTGATGGGCCGGGTACGGTGGATGTGGAAGCGATTGTGCGCCGCTGGCGCCGCCAGGGACGCTGAGCGGGACACAGTTCGCTGCTTCGATAACTGGTTGTTACCCGGATTAACCGGTGGTAAAAAGGCCGGATAACTGCGTTATAATAGACCGCTTTCTTGACTGTATTGCCGTATGTTCGGCAGCAATTTATGGAGTTTCCCCATGTCAGCGTCTGGCGTTAAAAAAGTCGTACTCGCATATTCGGGTGGTCTGGATACCTCGATTATCCTCAAATGGCTTCAGGAGGAGTATGGTTGTGAGGTGGTGACTTTTACCGCCGACATCGGTCAGGGGGAAGAGGTGGAGCCGGCCCGCGCCAAGGCGCAGGCGGCCGGGGTCAAGGAGATCTATATTGACGACCTGACCGAAGAGTTCGCGCGCGATTTTGTCTTTCCCATGTTCCGCGCCAACGCCATCTACGAGGGGGAGTACCTGCTGGGTACCTCTATCGCCCGGCCGCTGATCACCAAGCGCTTGATCGAGATCGCCAAAGAGACCGGCGCCGACGCCATATCCCACGGTGCCACCGGCAAGGGCAACGACCAGGTACGCTTTGAGCTCGGCGCCTACGCCCTGATGCCGGATGTGAAGATCATCGCCCCCTGGCGCGAGTGGGATCTGCTCTCCCGCGAGAAGCTGATGAAGTACGCCGAGGAGCACGGTATTCCCGTAGAGATGAAACGCAAGGGCAAATCCCCCTACTCCATGGACGCCAACCTGCTGCACATCTCCTATGAAGGCTATGATCTGGAAGATCCCTGGTGTGAACCGTCCGAGGAGATGTGGCGCTGGAGCGTATCGCCGGAAGCGGCACCGGATAAACCCACCTACATCGAACTCACCTTCGAGAAGGGCGATGTGATCGCCATCGACGGGGTGGCCATGAGTCCGGCCAAGGTGATGACCGAGCTGAACCGGATTGGCGGCGCCAACGGCATCGGCCGCGATGACATTGTGGAGAACCGCTATGTCGGTATGAAGTCCCGCGGCTGTTACGAAACCCCGGGCGGCACCATCCTGCTCAAGGCGCACCGCGCCATCGAGTCACTGACCCTGGACCGTGAATCGGCCCACCTGAAGGATGAGTTGATGCCCAAGTATGCTGAATTGGTCTACAACGGTTACTGGTGGAGTCCGGAGCGTGAAATGCTCCAGGCGGCCATTGACCAGACCCAGGATGTGGTCAACGGTGTGGTCCGTCTGAAGCTCTACAAGGGCGGCATCATGGTGGCGGGGCGCAAGTCCGAAACCCATAGCCTGTTTGATGAATCGATTGCCACCTTTGAAGATGATGCCGGTGCCTATGATCAGAAGGATGCCGGTGGCTTTATTAAACTCAATGCCCTGCGGCTGCGTGTCGCGGCGCGCCGACGCAATTCCTGAACTGAATATGCAACCAGACAATCGTGAATATAACCGCTTTGCCCTGCGCTCCCAGGTGAAACTGGTCGACGCGGAGGGCAAGGAGCGTGAAGTCTACACCAAGGACCTGTCACACGGCGGTCTGTTTCTGATCATTAAGGATGACCAGTTGCCGGCCCTGGATTCGGAAGTCGAGGTGACGGCCATGGATATTGAAGATCCCCTGCCTCAGCGTGCCGTAGTGGTCAGGCTTGAGCCGGGCAGAGGCATTGCGATCCGGTTTCTTTAAGTGAACCTGATTACCCATCTAACTCAGCCGTATATGGAAAAAGCATGACAGCGAACGCTGGGTTATTGCCAATGCCTCATCAGTGCAGTCAATCCGTAGGGTGGAGAAGCGACGGCGCATCCACCGTGGCAACCGGTGGATGCGCCTACCGGCTTATCCACCCTACATCGGGCGCCTGGGTGGTGACCCGTATCCGATCGTGGCTCAGTCAGGTGGGTAATCAGGTAAGTGAATGTCAAAGATGACAGACAAACGTGCTGCCACTGTGGGCGTCCAGGTCGGTGGTGTGACGGTCGGCGGCCATGCCCCGGTGGTCATTCAGTCGATGACCAACACCGATACGGCGGACATTGCCGCGACCATCCGGCAGGTGGCCGAGTTGCACCGGGCCGGTTCCGAGCTGGTGCGTATCACGGTCAACACCGAACAGGCGGCACGTGCGGTCGCCTCAATCCGTGATGGACTGGATAAGTTGGGGGTGCCGGTGCCTCTGGTGGGTGACTTTCACTTCAACGGTCACAAGCTGCTGCAGAAGTACCCGGCCTGTGCCCAGGCCCTGGCCAAGTACCGGATCAATCCGGGCAATGTGGGGCGTGGCGCCAATCGGGATGAGAAGTTTGCCTCCATGATTGAGCTGGCCTGTCGCTATGACAAGGCGGTCCGCATCGGCGTGAACTGGGGCAGCATGGACCCGGAACTGGTGGTGCGGATGATGGACGAAAATGCCCGCGCCGCCGAGCCGCTGGATAACGACCGGGTGATCCGGGAGATCATGGTGGTTTCCGCCCTGGATAACGCCCGCCGCGCCGAGGAGCTGGGCCTGGCCCGAAACCGGATAGTCCTCTCCTGCAAAATGAGCGGGGTGCAGGACCTGATCGGCGTTTATCGGGAACTCTCCAGCCGTTGTGACTACGCCCTCCATCTCGGCCTGACCGAGGCCGGTATGGGTTCCAAGGGGATCGTCGCCTCCACGGCGGCCCTGGCGGTACTGCTGCAGGAGGGCATAGGCGACACCATACGGATCTCCCTGACCCCGGAACCCGGTGGTGCGCGTACCCAGGAGGTACAGGTGGCCCAGGAGATCCTGCAATCCATGGGGTTGCGCTCGTTTACGCCAATGGTGATCGCCTGTCCCGGTTGCGGTCGTACCAGCAGTGTCTTTTTTCAGCAGCTGGCCCAGGAGATTCAGCAATATCTGCGCGAGCAGATGCCGCAATGGCGCGAAAAATTTCCCGGAGTTGAGGAGATGAGCGTGGCGGTCATGGGCTGCGTGGTCAACGGACCCGGTGAGAGCAAGCATGCCAATATCGGTATCAGCCTGCCTGGCAGTGGCGAGGTGCCGGTGGCTCCGGTGTATGAAGATGGCGAAAAGACCATCACCCTGAAGGGGGAACATATCGCTGAGGAGTTCCAGCAGTTGGTGGAGCGCTACGTGGAGCGCCATTACGGTCGGTCGTAGGAGCTGCTTTAGCTGCGATTGTGACGGTTGGAAAACCCTTCGTGGCTGAAGCCGCTCCTACGGGTACACCGGTTTCATCGACGCACGGATCGTAGGATGCGCTGAGCGCAGCGATGCGCATCGGGCCATGTCGATGCGGTTCGTTTCACTCATCACATCCTACCGGTTAGGGTCGATTCACCGTGGCGCATTCGCGGTGAGGCGCCGCTCCTGCGCTGCGATGCCGCTGTCGACTCCAGCCAGTGTCATGCGCCCGGTAGTAGATTGATGACAAGGGCGGCTACCGAAACCCGGCCTGTTCGGTATAGATGGCCTTCAGCAGACGTTTGAATTCCGCGTGGTTGCGCAGCAACTGCTGGCCGGCGCCAATCAATCGTTCCGCGGCCTGCTCCGGCAGGGTAAAGTCCGTGGGAATGGTAGACAGCGGCTGGCCATTGATCTGCTCAGGACTATCTTCCAGATTGATTTCGATGATGTAGAGGTCCGGCGGACAGTTGATTTTTTCCTGGCAAGGGACTGCGCTGTTCTTTTGTAGCCAGGGTCCCATCTGGCTGTGCAGATAGGCCTTGGTTTCGAAGTTATAGTTGCTGAGAGGTGTGGTGGTGGCTGCATCCAGAATCACCGCCTGGGGGGGGTGATCCGGCTTCTTCTCCCATTCGATGGGCAGGCGGGCCGCCGCATCGATCTCGATCAGAACGATGCGCTTTGTATTCCCTGTTACATTTTTCCTGATGCTGTCATCCAGGCTATCCTGAATAATGATCTGGTCCATCATCGCACGCAGTCCCAGATTGTCGGCAAGACCGCCATCCAGCAGATGGATATAGGGATGCTCCGGTTGATCCAGGTAGCGACTCCAGGTCCTGGCCAGACGATAAAGTCTCGGTTTCTGGTGCTTTTCAGTCAGGCCGCGGCGTATCCACTCCGGGGTGGGATAGCCGCAGCTGCCGGCCCGGTTGTTCAGGGTAATCGGGGTGAAGATCAACGGTACCGAGCTGGAAGCGGCTACTGCTCTGGCGACCGGAAAATGCTCACTGTCGGAGCAGATCAGTGAGAACAGTTCCGGGGTGAATCCAAACCGGCTGCCTTTGAACAAGTCGGTGGCGTTGATAATCACGACGGGGCCCTGTTCATCAAACAGCTCGCTCAGCGGGCGGTCGCCGAACAGTGTCTCCCGAAAATATTCGTCCAGTACGTCGCCTGAACCAAAAGTGGTCGATGAGAGTCGTGACAGGTTGTCCAGTGACAGCATGCGTTGACGTATCTCATTTCGGACATCCCGCTCGAGAAATTTTTCGCGGAAAGTTTTGAACATCCGTTCACCGTACAGACCGTAATAGGCCGCGATGATACTGCCACCGGATACCGCCGAGATCATATCCACCTTGTCCAGCAGCGAGGGCGCGTCAGGCCGGGTGGTGAGCGGAGTCTGGTACAGGGCTTCCATCACCCCATAGGCGAAGGCGGAGGCCCGGCTGCCGCCACCCGACAGCGTTAGCAGTAGAGTCGTGGAGTCCGGGCTGTAGGGCGTAATCGCCGGTTTAGCCGCAATCAGGGGCGGATTGTCCGGAAAACGGGCGGTACTGGCACAGCCACTGAGCAGCAGCAGGCTGAACAGCGCGGCGAATACTTTTTGATATCTGCTCATCGGGGCGAAAACGGGTTCTGTGTCAACAGTTGCTGGATTACCCCATCGCCCGGGTGTCGTTGTCAAGTGGGTAAGTTGTTTACTTCCTTGTTGTGTGCCGCCCGGGCCCAGCTTTCCATGGCGGTATTGGCGACAGGCATCGGTGCCTCCATGAACGTGATGTGGAAGTGCTCGGGCAGTTCGACCACTCCAATAGATCGGGGCCGCACCGCCATCGCCTGTGGTGTCGGCAGGGTAAAACCGAAACAGAAAATGATATTGCTGGCGGCCAGGATGTCGTCATGGATCTGGCCGTTCGGCAGGGCACTGGTATGGGCGTAATGATCAAAGATGGTGATAAAAGCTGCCGTTGGGTCCGCCTCGATACAGCTTTTGAGATGGGCGAGGATCTGGTCCACGCTGGTAAAGGTGGTCTCTGATTTGCCAATCTCCAGTGAAAACAGGGAGTACGCCTCTCGCGTAAAGGACTGCTGCATGACTGGTTCCCGAAGAGTGCTGAGTGAATTCCGTTAATTCAAGTAATCCACACAGAGACTAAGGACTCCACCGCGGCGACGCATTGAAAAATCTCAATGTCATGAGATTGTTTGTCAATTGTCAGCAATGAACTCGAGATTTCGAATATCCAGCAGATACTTGTTCGGTTCGGTTTCGATCAACAGGCTCTGACGTTTGAATTCGGCAATGGTGCGGCTGGTGGTTTCGGTGGTGATACCGAGCATGGCCCCCATATCCTCCCGGGGGAAAAGCTCACACTCACTCGACTCCTGATTACGCACCAGGCGCAGCAGCAGGCGGGCAACCCGCTGTTTGGCAGAGCCGGTGGAGAGTTCGGTGAGCCAGGCGTCGGCCTCTTCCAGTGCCCGCTGCCAGCGGTTCAGCAACTCCTGGTGCAGCTTCGGGTTGGTCTTGGAGAGTGCCTGCACCACACTGACCGGCAGGCTGCACGCCTGGGTTGGATGCAGTACCACCGCATCATGTTTGTAGGGCTGGCCCAACAGCGCTTCCAGCCCGGTGACATCGGTGGAGCGGATCAGCCGGACGATGCGTTGTGTCCCATCAGGCAGATACTGGATCAGCTTCAATACGCCGCTGCGGATAGTATAGAGACGGTCGGCCTTGTCGCCGGCGCGATAGAGGGTCGAGCCGGCGGGCAGGGTGTAGAGATCAATTGGCTGATGAATTTTATCGAAGTCCTCCTCTTCCAGCCCGGCAAACAGCACCGAATTGCGCAGCGTGCAGCTGATGCAGTCGGCAACGCCTTCCCAGGCTTCTTTATCGGAGAGGTTTTTCATGCGACACATCCCTGTGCCGCACCCTGACGGGCGGCCTTTGGCCGTGAAAATTGTCTGTCCTGCCAATTTTTCATGCGACACATCCCTGTGCCGCACCCTGACGGGCGGCCCTTGGCCGTGAAAATTGTCTGTCCTGCCAATTTTTCATCAATGGTTCTCTATCGGCTTGTGAATGCCTGCAATCGCACCGGGGTCGGCGTCAAATCAAGCCCGGGTATTGAATCCATGCCCGAACTGTTCATTCGTTTGACTCCGACCCCTTGGATTGGTTTAGGAGGGTTTCTGTCAGCCTACCTGTGGCAGATGTTTGAGTGACTCCCTGATCGCCTCTTCGGGGTACTCATAGTCCTCCAGTTCACCGGCAAAGAAGCGGTCGTAGGAGGTCATGTCAAAGTGACCATGTCCGGAGAGGTTGAACAGCAGCGTCTTGGCTTCACCGGTTTCGGCACAGCGCCGTGCTTCACGGATCGCGGCGGCGATGGCGTGGGTCGATTCCGGCGCCGGCACAATGCCTTCACTCTTGGCAAACAGCACGCCCGCCTCGAAGGTCTCGATCTGCGGCACCGCCATCGCGCCCAGCAGACCCTCGTTGTAGAGCTGACTGATCAGTGCCGAGTCGCCGTGGTAGCGCAGGCCACCGGCGTGGATGCCGGGCGGCATGAAGTCGTGCCCCAGGGTATACATCTTCATCAGCGGGGTCAGTCCAATGGCGTCGCCGAAGTCGTAGGCGTAGGTGCCCTTGGTCAGGGTCGGGCAGGAGGTTGGCTCCACTGCCACCAGTTCAACCTGCTTGCCGGCCGCCTTGTCGGCGAAGAACGGGAAGGCGATGCCGCCGAAGTTGGAGCCGCCGCCGCAGGGGGCAAACACCATGTCGGGATATTCACCCACCATGGCCAACTGCTTTTTCGCCTCTTCGCCGATAATGGTCTGATGCAGCAGTACATGGTTCAGTACCGATCCCAGAGCATAATTGGTGTCCGGCCGGTTCGCCGCGATTTCTACAGCTTCTGAAATCGCGATACCCAGGGAGCCTTCACTGTTCGGGTCCTTGGCCAGGATGGAGCGGCCGGACTCGGTCAGATCGGTCGGGCTGGCATGCACCTGGGCGCCCCAGGTACGCATCATGGTGCGGCGGTAGGGTTTCTGGCCATAGCTGACCTTGACCATGAACACCTCGACCTCCAGGCCGAACATCTGGCCGGCCAGTGCCAGTGAGCAGCCCCATTGTCCGGCCCCGGTCTCGGTGGTCAGTTTCTTGATGCCGGCCTGCTGATTGTAGAAGGCCTGGGCCACTGCCGTGTTCGGCTTGTGGGAACCGGCCGGGCTGACGGCCTCATTCTTGTAGAAAATCTTGGCCGGGGTATTCAGCATCTTCTCCAGCCGATGGGCCCGGTAGAGCGGGGAGGGGCGCCACAGACGCAGCACCTCACGCACCTCTTCCGGAATCTTGATCCAGCGCTCGCCACTCACCTCCTGCTTGATGATCTCCTCGGGAAAGATGGCGGCCAGTGCATCGGGACCCACTGGATTACCGTCCGGACCCAGCGGCGGGGTAGGCGGATTGGGCATGTCGGCAACTACGTTATACCAGTGGGTCGGCATCTCTGATTCTTTTAGTAGAATCTTGGTCTTCATCTCAAGGCTACTCCCAGGTCTTTATTGGATCGGAGGGTTCGAAACAGATGGCCCTAAGCGGACCGCTGGTGCAATCTTCACATATTAGGCATGTCTTATGCCACCGCTTTAGCCCCCAATCCGGCCAAACAGCCCGCAGTGACAGTATCTGGTGTAATTAAAATCTGCTGTTGTGGCGTCTGGATGACAAGTTACCCGACCCCCATAGAAAAGATCGCCGTTATCCTGCTTCGCCGGCTGGGGTACAATCGGCATCCTTTTTGGATTACGGTGTAACGGGTGAGCAATGGCGCTGATCAATCTGCGCAAGATACAACTGGGCTTTGGCGGCCCGGCCCTGCTGGATAATCTGGACCTGGCAATTGAGCGGGGCGAGCGGATCTGTCTACTGGGGCGCAACGGCGCCGGAAAATCGACCCTGATGAAGCTGATCGCCGGTGAACTGCAGGCGGATGACGGAGAGTTTTCCGTTCAACAGGGGGCGGTGATCACCCGCCTGACCCAGGAGGTTCCGGACGGCATCACGGGCACGGTGTTCGATGTGGTGGCGACCGGCCTGGGTGAATTGGGCGATCTGGTGCGCCGTTTTCATCAGATCAGCCATCGGCTGGCCAGCGAGAGCAGTGAAAAACTGCTGGATCAACTCTCCCGGGTACAGCACGAGCTGGAAGCGGTGGATGGCTGGCAGTCGGAACAGCGGGTCGAGACGGTGATCTCCAAACTCTCTCTGGACCCGGATATCGCCTTTGCCGCGCTGTCGGGTGGCCTCAAGCGCCGGGTGCTATTGGCCCGCGCCCTGGTGCAGGCGCCGGATCTGCTGCTGCTGGATGAGCCGACCAACCACCTGGATATCGCTTCTATCGACTGGCTGGAAGAGTTCCTGCTCAATTACGAGGGCACCCTGCTGTTCGTCACCCATGACCGCATGTTCCTGCGTAAACTGGCCACCCGCATTATCGAACTGGACCGGGGCCAGCTCACCGACTGGCCGGGAGACTACGAGAACTTCCAGCGCCGCAAGGCGGAGATGCTGAACGCCGAGGAGAAGGCCAACGCCCGCTTCGACAAGAAGCTGGCCCAGGAAGAGGTGTGGATTCGCCAGGGGATCAAGGCGCGGCGTACCCGCAATGAAGGCCGGGTGCGTGCGCTGCAGGCGTTGCGCGCCGAGCGCAAGCAGCGGCGTGAACGCGCCGGCAATGTCAGCATGGCGCTGCAACAGGCAGAGCGCTCCGGCAAGCTGGTGATCGAGGCGGAAGGGATCAGCTATGCCTGGGATGGTGTGCCCATTGTGCGTGACTTCACCACCACCATCATGCGCGGCGACCGCATCGGCGTGATCGGCCCCAATGGTGCCGGCAAGACCACCCTGCTCAATCTGCTGCTGGGCAAACTGCAACCGGACAGCGGCACGGTGAAACACGGCACCAAGCTGGAGGTGGCCTATTTCGACCAGTTGCGTGCCCAGCTGGATGATGAGAAATCAGTGCAGGACAACGTGGCCGATGGCAGTGACAAGGTGGAGATCAACGGCAGCAGCAAGCATGTGATCAGCTATCTGCAGGATTTCCTGTTCGCCCCGGACCGGGTCCGGCAACCGGTCAAAGCGCTCTCCGGTGGCGAGCGCAACCGCCTGCTGCTGGCGCGACTGTTCAGCAAAAGCGCCAACGTGCTGGTGATGGACGAACCGACCAACGACCTGGACGTGGAGACCCTGGAGCTACTGGAAGAACTGCTGCTGGATTATCAAGGCACCCTGCTGCTGGTGAGCCATGACCGGGTGTTCCTCAACAACGTGGTGACCAGCACCCTGGTGTTCGACGGGGAGGGGCGGATCAACGAGTACGTGGGCGGTTACGACGACTGGCTCAGTCAGCGTAAGGTCCCGCCGGTTGAGAGCGCGGCCAAGCCGGCATCCACCAAACCGGAGTCGGCACGGCGTGAGCCGGTAACGCCCTCCAGTAAACCCAAAAAACTGAGTTACAAGGATCAGCGCGAACTGGATGCCCTGCCTAAGCGGATCGAGCAACTGGAAGGTGAACTGGAACAACTGCAGATGACCGTGGCCGATCCCGCCTTCTACAAACGACCCCAGGAGGAGAAGGCCGAGGTGCAGCGACAACTGCAGGAGACCGACGCGGCACTCAACGAGGCCTATGGACGTTGGGAGGCGTTGGAGTCGTGAGGTAAGGTAGGGTGGGCAGTTTAATGGTGCCTACGCGGATAAAACAGCACATTAATAGCGTGTTCTGGAAAACGTCCTCACGCTACAAGCTTGTACGTAGACGTGAGGGAAAAGGGCGTCTATTCTTTTTGTACGCCGCACTTCGCGTGGTTTCTTGCGGATTCCAGGTGCTTATAGCGCTGGAAATCATCTTGCCTGGGGCACCTCCAGCTTCTGGGTGTCAGCATACTCGAGTATCCAGGATCCACGCATGAACGTAGACCTTACCCTGTCCACAGGGTGCTGGGGTGCATTCATTGATGCCTGTCCGTTGATTCAATTGTTTCATTCGGAAGTCTGGGTCAGCGGCTGGCAATTGAAGCGACCATACCGTCGTTAGCCGGGTTCAAGCAAGAGCCGGCCAACAGGGAGGTTAATCCCAATGTTCACCAGCAACCCGTTTGCCGACCTGACGATTTTTTTCTCTCCGCTGGTCATGCAGGTTTACATCGTTCTGATGATACTGTTGGTTGCCATCGGAACCCTGTTCGACATGCTGCATAAGGGCAGCGCCAGATTTTTCGTGCGGCAGTGGAGGCGATCAAGGGCCACCGCAGCGCGACCACTCAGTGGCATGGATAGCGCTTTTCTAGCCGCCGGGACCCTGCTCAAGGAGGTGGCAACCTCTGGTGAATTCTGTAATCTGAAGAGACGGATTTCCCATCTCCTGATGTTCTACGGCTTCCTGTTCTATCTCATCACGACCATCGTGATGGTGTTCGTCTATCCGCTACCCGCCACGCCGACGCCGGCGTTTTTGCCGGTCCTGTGGAATATCGGCGCACTGATGGTGCTCACCGGTGGTTACTGGTTTTTCTTCTTCCTCCGGGTGGATGTCGCCAAAGAGGGGCATTCGCCTTTCCGCCTGGTGCAGGCCGACCTGTTCATCGTCAGTCTGCTGGTAAGCGTCAGCTTCGCGCTGATCTGGGAGCTGGTGCAGACAACCGGCAGTCTGACGGCGACGCAGATTGTTTTCGGCATCTATATGCTCTTCACCACGCTGCTGTTTGGTTCTGTGCCCTGGTCCAAGTTTGCCCACATGTTCTACAAGCCGGCGGCTGCCTATCAGAAGCGGGTGGAGCAGGCCAATGGTTCATCCAACCTGCCGACGCCCGCTGACGTTAACCACATAGTGAGGTAATGCCATGCCGACCTTCGTATACATGACGCGATGTGATGGCTGCGGAGAGTGTGTGGATATCTGTCCGTCCGACATCATGCATATCGACCGCACCTACCGGCGTGCCTATAACATCGAGCCCAATTTCTGCTGGGAGTGTTACTCCTGCGTGAAGGCCTGTCCGCAACAGGCGATCGATGTCCGGGGCTATGCGGACTTCGCCCCGCTGGGGCACAGCGTCAGGGTACTCCGGGAGGAGGAGAAGGGCATGATCTCCTGGAAGATCAAGTACCGGGACGGGCGGATAAAGGAGTTCCGGTTCCCGATTCGCACCACCCCCTGGGGTTCCATCAGGCCGCCCGCCGATTACTCGGCGCCCGACGCAACAAGTTTCGAATCGTCCCTGCTTGCCCACGAGCCCGAAGCCCTCAAGGTCGATACACTCCCGACGCTGCCCCCCTCTCTTAAAAATAAGGTGTGATGCCATGGCGCTGTTCTCATCCAGAAAAACCCGCTTTGTGGATTCGGATATTCTCATTATCGGTGGTGGTTTTGGAGGCTGCGGGGCTACTTACGAATCCAGGTTCTGGGGACGGAATTTGAAGATCGTCCTGGTTGAAAAAGCCAACATTGAACGCAGCGGCGCGGTGGCGCATGGCCTGTCGGCGATCAATTGTTATATGGGCATGCAGTGGGGTGAAAACCAGCCGGAGGACCATGTGCGCTACGCACGTAATGACCTGATGGGCCTGGTGCGCGAGGACCTGGTGTTTGATATCGCCCGCCATGTCGATGCCACGGTGCACAAGTTCGAGGAGTGGGGGCTGCCGATCATGAAGAACCAGGAGACCGGCAGGTACCTGAGGGAGGGCCGCTGGCAGATCATGATCCATGGCGAGAGTTACAAGCCGATCATCGCCGAGGCCGCCAGGAAGTCCGCCAGCGAGGTGTACAACCGGATCATGGTGACCCATCTGTTGATGGACAAGACGCGTCCCAACCGGGTTGCCGGTGCCGTCGGGTTCAGTGTGCGGGATGGCAACTATTATGTGTTCCGGGCGAAGGCGGTCATCGTGGCGGCCGGCGGCGCGTCACACATCTATAAGGCCCGGTCGATCGGCGAAGGGGTGGGCCGAACCTGGTACGCCCCCTGGAGCAGCGCCTCGGCCTACGGTTTACTGATTCCGGTTGGTGCGAAAATGACCCAGATGGAGAACAAGATCGTGCTCGCCCGCTTCAAGGATGGCTACGGTCCGGTCGGTGCCTGGTTCCTGTTGCTCAAGGCCTATGCCACCAACGCCTACGGTGAGCGGTATGAAGACGCCCGTTTCGAGGAGATCAAGGCGCTGGTCGGGGCGTATGCCGAGCAACAGCCGGTACCCACCTGCCTGCGCAATCACGCCATGCTGGAGGAGATCAAGGCGGGCCGGGGACCCATCTACATGCAGACGCAGGAGGTGCTCGACAGCCGGGAGAAGGAAGAGATCGGCTGGGAGGATTTTCTCGACATGACCATTGGTCAGGCGGTTGTCTGGGCGTCGCAGAACATCGACCCCAGGGAAAGGCCTTCGGAACTGATCACCTCCGAGCCCTACATCATGGGGTCCCACGCCACCTGTTCCGGAGCCTGGGCCAGCGGGCCGGAGGACTGCGCACCGTCAGACTACCAGTGGGGCTATAACCGGATGATGAGCATTGACGGGCTGTTCGGGGCAGGAGATACGATCGGCGGTTCTGCACACAAGTTCTCATCCGGCTCCTTCACCGAAGGCCGGATAGCCGGCAAGTCGGCGGTCAAGTATGTGATGGACCAGGCCGGGGCCGCGCCTCAGGTGGATGAAGCCGAGATCAAGAGGCTCGAAGAGAGCATCTTCAAGCCGTTGGAAAACTATGCCGTGGACAGAAATGAGATTGTCGCCGGCACCGTGTCACCCAGTTACCTGGCGCCGCTTCAGGGCCTACAGCGGCTGGAAAAGATCATGGATGAGTATGCCGGTGGCATCAGTACCTTTTACGTGGCCAATGAACCGATGCTCAAACGCGGCCTGGAGTTGCTCACCATGCTGAAGGAGGATCTCGACCATCTCGGTGCCGAGGATCTTCACCAACTGCAGCGGGCCTGGGAGCTCAATCACCGGGTCTGGACTGCGGAGTCGGTGACCCGGCATACCCTGTACCGGCAGGAAACCCGCTGGCCCGGTTACTACTATCGGGCCGATTTCCCGAAACTCGATGATACCGAGTGGCATGTTTTTACCGCCTCGCAGTACGACCCGAAGAGCGGTGAGTGGCACTTGAGCAAGCTGCCTGTGCACCACATCATTGACTGAATGCCAAGATCATCTCCCGGACCCGCTGTTGCATTGACCTGCAATTCAACTACTTCTTCGAATCGGAGGGCCTCCCAATGATTTCGCCTATCTCGAGCGTGCTGTGGATTTGCGTGCTGATGTCCGGTGCGCTGACCGTAACCGCCGAACCCACGCGAGATGCGTTGCTGGATCAACGCTTTGCCGAATTGAAGCAGGCGGAAGATGAGGTAACTGCACGCGGGATCGAACAGGAGATCTGGAAATTGTGGATGATCTCGGGCAATCCCGAGATTGATGGGTTGATGCGGCAGGCAATGGAGGCGCGACGCTGGGGGGATTATGCCAAGGCGCTCACGCTGCTCGATCGGGTGACCGGGATTGACCCGACCTACGCCGAGGCGTGGAACCAGCGTGCCACCCTCCATTTTTTGCGGGATGACTATGAACAGGCCCTGGCCGATGTCGCCCGGACACTGCAGCTGGAACCGCGTCATTTTGGCGCCCTGGCCGGCCGGGGAGTCATCCGCCTGCGTCAGGGAAGATCTGCGCTGGCGATCCAGAATATCAAGGCGGCGATGGACTACCACCCCTTCTTGCGGGAACGCCACCTGGTGCCGTCCCGGTTTTTGGATCAACCCGCCGAGTCGCGTTGATCAGGCTGTGCCGACCGCACTCTTTTGTCCATGCAATAGACCGGGGGGCGGATTTGCAAGGATTGGCGCCGATTCCGGCGTATGATATACGCGGCCCATCAGCCGGAACAAACCGCATACATTTCCCAGTCGTGTCCCGAGGGTACGCTGTTAGCAGATGAATGCTTTACACAGTCAATACCTTGATAGGACAACCCACGTGAACCCGACCTGCTTCTCATCACTGAATCTGCACGCTGAGCTACTGAACAATCTGGCGACCCTCGGCTATGCGGAAATGACCCCGATACAGACCCGGAGCCTGCCACCCATTCTGGCGGGTCAGGATGTGATCGCCCAGGGCAAGACCGGCTCGGGGAAAACCGCCGCGTTTGGACTGGGGCTGCTGCAGAGGCTGGATGTAAAAAGGTTCCGGGTGCAGGCACTGGTGCTCTGTCCTACCCGGGAACTGGCGGATCAGGTGGCCGGGGAGATTCGCCGGCTGGGACGGGGTATCCATAATATTAAGGTGCTGACCCTGTGTGGCGGCATGCCGTTCGGTCCCCAGGTGGGGTCACTGGAACACGGTGCCCACATTATCGTCGGCACCCCGGGACGGATAGAGGATCACCTTGGCCGGGGGACGCTGAAGTTGGCGGATGTGAGCACGCTCATTCTGGATGAGGCCGATCGCATGCTGGATATGGGCTTTCAGGAGGTGCTGGACCGGATTATTGATCAGATACCGAAGCAGCGACAGACGCTGCTGTTCAGTGCCACCTTTCCCGTGCAGATTCAGGCCATTGCCCGGCGTATCATGACCCAGCCGGTGATGGTGCAGGTGGAGTCGAGTCACGATAACGCCAGCATTGAACAGCACTTCTACAAGGTCACTGACAACAAACAGCGTCTGACCGCACTGCGTCTGCTGCTGTTGCAGTTTCATCCCGAATCGACACTGGTGTTCTGCAATACCAAGAAAGAGACCCAGGCTGTGGCGGACCAGCTGATGGATTTTGGATTCAGTGCCCTGGCGCTGCACGGTGACCTGGAACAGCGGGACCGTGATCAGACGCTGATACGTTTTGCCAACAAAAGCATCTCGGTCCTGGTTGCCACCGATGTGGCGGCCCGGGGGCTGGATATCGAGGCGCTGGATGCGGTGATCAACTATCACATCGCCCATGATGCCGAGAGCCATCTGCATCGGATCGGCCGAACCGGAAGAGCCGGCAGCAAGGGTATCGCCTGCTCCCTGTACAATGACAGGGAGAGCCACCGGGTCGCGCAACTGGAGGCCGGCATCGATCCGATTCTGGATAGCGAGCCGTTGCCGCCCCTCACGCTTCTGGATCGACCCTCCATGAAACCCGCCATGGCCACGTTGCAGATTGATGGTGGCAAAAAACAGAAAATACGTCCGGGTGATATTCTGGGTGCCTTGACCGGAGAGCGGGGCGTCAGCGGACAGCAGGTCGGCAAGATTAATGTGGCGGACAACTGGGCCTTTGTGGCGGTGAATCGTGGTGCGGTGAAACCGGCCCTGAAAAAACTGACCGAGGGAAAATTGAAAGGGCGTTCGTTTCGTGTTCGGTTGATTGGTGATTAGTGGAAATAGCCTGGATAGATTCTCAAGGCGGGTTTTAAATTATCTCGATGATGATTTAAATCGTGCATCTGTTTTCATCCAATAGCAGATATATTGTTTTTCTTTATGTTTGATCGGTGCGTCTGATTTGGTGACTGCCCCAGCATGATTGCATCCATTCACTTTCATAATTGACCTTTATTCTATCTGGATATTTCAGCCAAAACCGCCTCGATTGCGTGTACAACTCCTTCGGTTTTTTGTGGATCGAGTGCATCGGGATGGGGTGAGGCAAACTGGCCTGAATCGTTGTCGAAATACTGGCCGGACGCCGTTTCGAATTCATCTGCCAGTGCTGCGCGGGTAAGTATTTTCGCACCTATAAGAATATCGCCACCAGCGGCACCAAAGCCCTGCTTCACCATCTTGGTGCCAAGCATCGACCCGGGATTCACCGCGATAATGGCCGGGCCCTCAGCTTTGAGTGATAATGCCATGTTGCGAGACCACATGGTAAGCGCCAGTTTGCTTTGTGCATAAGCGGCGAATTCGTCGAGCAGACTGGCCCGTCCTGCCAGCGCTTCCGGGTCGACCGGAGACTGGGCCGCGGAAGAGAGGTTGATCACCCGCCCGGACACCCCGATCAGCGGCAAGAGCCGTTGTGTCAGCAGATAGGGGGCAATGGTGTTCACCGCAAAGCGCACATCAAGCCCATCTTGGGTGTTGGGCTCGGGCGTGCGGAAGACACCGGCATTGTTGATCAATACATCCAGTTGTGTGTGCCGTTCAGCCACAGTCTTGGCGAGCGCTTCAACTTCGGACATGCGGGATAAATCGGCCAGGTAGCTTTCAACACGTCCCCCACCCGGCAGTCCCGAGAGCGTTTTTTCAACTTCCTCCAGTTTTGCCGGATTGCGTCCGTGCAGCAGCACATGGTGGCCCTGCGTGACCAGCATCCTGGCCGTTTCTAACCCGATGCCGTCGGTTGAGCCGGTAATAAGAATGGTTTTTTGCATGATCTTGTCTCTTTCACTCAGCGAAGTCTGGCCCGGAGAAATCAGGCAAGATGTCATCGGCCAGACGTTTCAGCGTAGTCTCGATATCTGCCCGGTTAAAGCGCAGGTTCAGCGCAACATGGTTTACGCCGATCTCTTCCAGCGATTTCAGATAAGCCCGAAGATGCTGAGCTCCCGACCGGAATCCCAAATGGATCGGTTGCGGTGGTGTCTCAGGGTCTTTGACCAGATCGACATAAAGCGACTGCACGGCCGGCTTGGCGGGGATGTCTGCCGCCTTCACTCGTGCCCGCCAGTCGCTGATAATCCGCGCCTGTGCGACGGTATCGCGTGGATAGGTGATCCAGCCGTCTCCGTTGCGCGCGATCCAGTCGGGGTCTTGCTGGCTGCCGCCGGTAATGAGCAGCGGTAGTTTCCCGGATGCCGGTTTGGGCAGCATATCCATACCGCCATCGGGGCTGCCGAAGGTGTTCTCGAATGTTGGTGAGGTCTCCCCCATACGCCTAATATAGTCGAAGCTCGCGCGAAAACGGGCGCCACGCTCGGCAAAGGAGAGGTTGAGGGCCGGATATTCCTCCGGCCTGTCACCCGAGGCGACCCCCAGGATGAGCCGCCCACCTGATAACACATCGATGCTGGCCGCAGCCTTGGCAACATGGGCCGGGTGGCGCAGCGGAAGAACAATACTGGCGACGCCAAGTGCTATCCGTTCAGTCCGGGCGGCCAGCAGACCCAGGTAGACAAAGGGGTCAAAAATTTGCCCTGCATCTCCAAATGACGGTACGTTGAACGGCACATCACGTAACCAGATTGCGGAAAATCCGAGCTCTTCAACCAATTGAATACGTTCAACATGGCGCATCATCGAGGGTACCGGACCTGTTGCATAGGCCTCCAGCGGCACCACCACCCCGAGGCTCAGCCGGTTCGGATGGAACACGGCGTTGTATCCCCGATTGACGGGCTGGAACGCTGGGACACCGTTGTGTTTGAGCATTTTTGAATTCCTGTTAATCCGGAAACCGGGGTGCTATGTGCACCCCGATCATTGGTACTCAAGCCTTTCAGGTGAGGTCGTCCGTGCCTTCGATGAGGCAGTGATGGCTGATCGAGTCGGCAGCCAGGGATGTTTTAGGCAAACCCTTGCAGGACAATCTTTCCGATTGCCTTGCCGGATTCCAATTCCTCGTGTGCGGCCTTCAGGTTTTCGGCATTGATCGTGCCGAGGTTTTTACCCGAGGTCGTCCGGATATATCCCTGGTCAACCAGGTCGGATACGCGATTCAGCAAACGCCCTTGTTCATCCATATCAGCCGCCTGAAACATGGAGCGTGCAAACATAAACTCTATGTGTAACGACTGACTCTTGGGTTTTAACTTCATTACATCCAGGGGTTTGGCAGGGTCATCAATCATGGCGATCTTGCCAAAAGGCGCCAGCAGCTCGGTATAGGTTTCGAAGTACGACTCGGTACTGTTCAGGCTGGCCACGTGTGTCACCTGACCTATACCCAGGGCCTCGATTTGCGGTTGCAGCGGCTTGGTGTGATCAACCACATGATCTGCCCCCAGCTTTTTCACCCAGGCTTGCGAGCTCGCGCGCGAAGCGGTGGCAATAATGGTGGCGCCGGTGATGGCCTTGGCCAGCTGTATGAAAATGGAGCCAACACCGCCCGCCGCACCGACAACCAGAATCACCTCATCAGATTTGTCTGCCGAATCCGGGGAGTGCTGCTGTATGGACAGATGCTCGAACAGTATTTCCCAGGCTGTGATGGCAGTCAGGGGTAGTGCGGCGGCTTCCGCGTCAGACAGGCTCTTGGGTTTGCTTCCAACCAGCCGTTCGTCAACCAGCTGATATTCGGCATTGCTGCCCTGGCGGTTGAGATCGCCGGCATAATAGACCAGATCACCCGGCTTGAATTGCGTAGCAGACTCTCCCGTCGCGACAACCTCACCCACGGCATCCCAGCCAATTACTTTATATTCACCCTCGGCAGGAGCCATATTCTGGCGAACTTTATAATCCACCGGATTAACCGCAACTGCCTTAACCTTCACGAGCAAGTCGCGCCCGGTGGCAACAGGCTGAGGCAGCTCAATGTCGGTTAAAGAGTCAGGGTCATTGATCGGCAGGGATTTGGCGTAGCCAACAGCTTTCATAGTATTTCTCCAGTTGATTATCCCCAACGATAGGGAGGGGTCGGAATTTGTCGGGAACAGATCCGATATTCACTGGAAGAAATGGTAGCCCTTGCTTGCCGTGCTATAAACAGTACACTAATTGAAACATTATCAAATAATTTTGGATAATATGTTATTAGAAGACCTTCAAGTCATCCTCAAAGTGGCTGAATTCCGCAGCATTACCGCGGCGGCGACTAATCTGGATATGCGTACGGCGACCGCCAGTGCGGCAGTCAAGCGGGTAGAAAGCGCCCTGGGCGCGCAGCTGTTTATCCGCACCACGCGGCAACTTCGGCTCTCCGGTGCCGGGGAGAGGTATATTCCCCAGTGTGAACAGGCCCTGCTCATGCTGGATCAAGCCAGGCAGAACATGCGGGATGACCTGGATATTGTCGACGGTGAACTGCGCATCGCACTGTCATCGGATTTGGGTCGAAACCTGGTTACTCCCTGGCTTGATGAATTTATGGAGACCTACCCGAATGTAAGCTTGAAAGCGAATGTCAGTGATAGCAACATCGACTTTTATCGCGACTCTGTGGATATGGCACTACGCTATGGTTCACCCAATGATGCGAATCTTTATGGATTCAAGATCTGCAATGTCCCGGGACTGCTTTGTGCAACACAAGAGTACCTCGATAAAAACGGCACCCCGAAACACCCCCATGACCTGGCATCACACAACGGGCTTTTTTACCAGCTTTACGACGTCATTCACGATGTTTGGGCGTTCTCGAATGATGGAACAGAATACAAAATCAAGATGAGCGGCAATCGAGCCTCCAATGATGGAGATCTGGTCAGACGCTGGTGTGTTGCGGGTAAGGGCGTGGCCGTTAAATCCTGTCTCGATATGTCCAGCGATTTGTTATCGGGAAAGGTTGTAAACTTCATGTCTGAGTTCAAACCCAGACCTACCGAACTGTGGCTTATCTGCCCGAGCAGACAATCGATAACACCGGCCGTCCGGCTGCTCAGAGATACTTTCAAAAAGAAGAGTATGTCTCTTTTGAATAAGCTGATCGAGAAAGGCATTTTAGACGACAACGTTCTGATCTAGGGTTGGAAGAGTATTTGGCGGTCGCTATCTACAACAACTGCCAAGAGAATTAGGCATCATGACTGTGCTGTAACGATTTATTTATGCCTCGACCCGGAGAATTTGCGGTCAGATGAAAAACTATTCGGCACTAGCCTTGCCTTTCGGACCACGCTTCAAATTAACGACGCGCCGACCAGACAACCTCTCGATCTCTTCTTTGAAAACGCTCATTTCCAAGTGCCATCCCCTGATCAGCGCTCCGCTGAATATCCGTCAAAACCTCCTCATTAAGTTCATAGCGAAAGAGTGCCCGATATGCATCCGATCTATCGGCTGGTGTCTGACCCAGTAGAGTGGCAGTATACCTGAACCTACATCTACGAGATTGAGTTTTTCATCTGACCCCAATTACTCCACTTCACCAACGGCCTACAGCATCTTCAACCACGTCACTGAAGGGATCAACTCACAGTTCGTCCTGCTAGTCAGCCGTATCAATGACTCTGACCCCATGATTTCCCATGACCCCATGATTTCCATAGCGAAAGAGTGCCCGATATGCATCCGATCTATCGGCTGGTGTCTGACCCAGTAGAGTGGCAGTATACCTGAACCTACATCTACGAGATTGAGTTTTTCATTTGACCCCAATTAGTTTGGTTCACAGCGGTTTTTGGGTCGCCGTGGATGCACTTGTTATGTTTTAGCCAGCCGAATTCCGAGCGCCCGGTAAAACATTGGATGAACGAAAATCTGAGAGCTGGGTTTAAGTTGGCCTTGTGATACTGGTCGACCACCCTTGTGTGTCCAGTTGATGGTAGAGCTCGGCCCTGCTTTTATCCCAAACAACCCTACTGCATGTAATTCTCGAATGAGTTTACTTCTAACCGAGGAGAAATTAGCCCCAGCGTTGTAGAGGCCATCCAACATTCTCGCAAGTGGGCCTTTCTTGCCTGAAATGCTGTCAAGCACTTCTAGATATCGCTCTTCCAGCCAGTGTTCATTAACCTCACTAACTGAAAAGGAATCTTTCATTCCATAAAACATTTGGGCAATTTCATGAAGCTCTGGAAAAATAATTTGCCATTCAGTAGCTAACGAATGAAGCCTGTCATACGAATATTTTTCCTCTGCCATTTTTATGGTATGAGCGGTTATTTTATTGTTCCCAGCCGCTTCGTGAACACATTCGTTCATGAAGGCGATCATGTCTCTCGGTCGATAAAGGGTGCGTTCGGACAGGTAATCTATCGTTTCCTCTTTGTCGATATGTGCGGGGAAGACATCATCCCAGCCGACAGCCCTTTTTGTATACCGACGCTTGACGAGAAAGGAAATTCTTTTATCAACTAAATCTTTGAGATTAGACTTGTTCCAACCAAGTCGAAGATATAGTGACTCATACTTTTCTTCTTGAAACCCAACATCCTTGCTGGAATGAATAACCTTGTCCAGCAAGTCTTGGCGCATCGCGAGCAAAATCTTAACCGCCGGAATTTTTTTAAGCCGTCGCACGGAATCGATAAGTGCCTTGATAAGGCTATACTTGATTCTTTCGTCTACCCATTCTTCATCCAGTCCGTCGATTATTACGTAATACCGCTGCTGTTTGTCGGTAAATATATCCTCGCCAAGAACAGAGATGATATTCTCAAGCTCTCTTATTTGAATATCAGATACAACCCTTTTGCCTATATGGACGACTTGAGTTTTTTGCTCTTCCGTGAGATTTTGTGCACCCTTGGCGCTTAAATCAACACCTGGTAATGCCGACCCAATTGAAGCAGATAAATTGCTTTCAATTTTTTGAGTTAGCTCATGCATTCGCTCTTCTGTGGTTAGCCAAAACTTATTCCCCCATTGCTCTAGATAATCAACGGCCATTTCCTTGAACTTGTCTTTTTTATAAAGGATCTTTCTAATGTGCCGCGTGTAATCTTTCTGGGCGTTCTCGTTGGTGATATTAAATTTTGACTTTAGCAGATCCACAACAAGTATGTGGCGCCATAGGAGTGCGTAAAATACGGATAGGCTAACTCCCGCTTCTTCAAAGAAGCTTATTACATTGTTATTGGCGATGTAATTTAGCGACAGGGAGTGTGGCGACAGAATAATTACATTTTCTTCTGTTTTCTGGATGTGGTTTAGTAGAGCGCTTTTGCCAGCGCCAGTTCTTCCCACAATTACTCGTTTGGGGTTGTCCGGCGCAAGCACAACATCTAGATCGCCAGTGTCCACATAGCACGCTGACAAGAATTCACTGTCGTCCTCAGCTGCAGCAGCACCAATCTCGTCATGCCTTGTAAAGCAGAATTCATCTGTACAAGCGTTTCCTTTCGTCATCGTTTCCTTCTCTTATTAAACATAACGACTGCGCTGTGCGGCGCAAACGAAGCGCAGCGAAGTTTGCGTCCGAACGAGCGCCTTGTGTACGCCCAGCATGGGCATGAACTAATGAGGTGAAAGTCCTCTGTAGGAAGGTCACCATCCGATAGTGCTTTTAATGACTATTAGATGCCAACTACTAGCGAAAGGCAAGGGCCAACCCGCGAGGGGCGGTCTGGAGGAAGCCGGACGCAAATCTGCGAGCTGATGAACAAGAACATCATATGAGGCGTAGGCTGAAGGCGAGATGGCACAAGACATCGAAGCCAGGTGATCTAACGGCCACCGTAAATGATGCAGCAGTGCAGAGACAGTGCATGCTCTTATCTGGGGAGATCTGCTTAACAGGCGATCGGCAGATAACCAGTGAGGCCCTGGTCTACAAGTGCCTTGGCTCCTTTGGCTCCATCACCAAAGGAGAGCGAACCGATGGAAACCGATAGCGCCTCTCTGGGTAACTGGAAAGGTGATTAAGCAGAAGTCAGCAGATGGCATAGTAGCCAAACGCTCACCGTAATGGGTGAGACAGGGTGAAGGCCTGAACATTTGGAATAAAGGAGGAGCCTTGTCACACTTGAATACACGAACGCCGACCGGCGATGACGTGACTCAGCGTGGTGATTCGAAGCCAGCCTTTAGCGAAGATCTATTCGAGCGCGTGCTGCTGCGGGGTAACCTGCAACTGGCATGGAAACGTGTTCGAGCCAATAAGGGAGCCGCCGGTATTGATGGGATGACCATTGATGAATTCCTGGCATGGGCAAAATCGGGAGGCTGGAAGGCGGTAGTCTCGGATCTGGAAACAGGCCGATACTGTCCTTCGCCGGTCAGACGGGTGGAGATCGACAAACCGGACGGCGGTACTCGCCAACTGGGGATTCCAACCGTTATTGACCGGGTCATCCAGCAAGCCATAGCCCAGATTCTTACACCCCTCTTTGATCCCGGTTTCTCGAGCAGTAGTTTTGGGTTTCGGCCGGGGCGGAACGGGCAGCAAGCGGTCAAGCAGGTACAAGGCATTATCAGGGAAGGCCGCCGCTTTGCGGTGGATGTCGATCTGTCGAAGTTCTTTGACCGGGTCAATCATGATCTACTGATGGCGCACCTTGGCCGAAAGGTGAAGGATAAGCGTCTACTCAAATTGATTGGCCGGTATCTACGAGCTGGGGTTATCGATAACCAGTTCTACAGTGAGACCCTGGAGGGTGTCCCACAGGGCGGGCCGCTTTCGCCGTTACTGGGGAACATTCTACTGGACTCTCTGGATAAAGAGCTCGAACGCCGTGGCCACCGATTTGCCCGCTATGCCGATGACTTCACCATCTTGGTGAGCAGTCGACGGGCGGGCGAACGGGTACTCCACAGCATCAGTCAGTATTTGCAAAACCGTTTAAAATTGGTCATCAACACGACCAAGAGCCATGTCGTTAAAACCAATGAATGCCAATTTCTGGGGTTTACCTTCAGAGCGAGCTGCATTCAATGGCATCTGAAAACACTGCAAAAGTTCAAGCAGGAAATCAGGAAATTAACGAACCGCAACTGGGGAGTATCGATGCACTATCAACTCTTCAAAACCAGCCAGTTTATCCGTGGCTGGATCAATTACTTTGGGATCGCCAATTGCTATCAACTCTGCGTCGAACTGGATCACTGGATTCGGCGTCGGGTACGGATGGCCTATTGGCGTCAGTGGCGCAAACCACGCACCAAGGTAAGAAGCCTGATGAGACTCGGTGTTCGAGTCCAGTCAGCGGTTGCGTGTGGCATTACCAGCAAAGGCCCATGGCGTAGCTCAAAGACTCCGGGGATACAGCAGGCATTGTCTAATGCCTACCTGAAATCTCAGGGGCTTTACTCGTTACGTGATGGATGGATCAAGCTTCACCATTCCAAGTGAAACGCCCTGTGCGGAGCCGCATGCAGGGTGTTGTGGGGGCTGGGGGTTAAATACCCCCGGCTACCCGATTAGGAGCCATTTGACAGTCGCTTCAAGTATATTTCAACAGTTCGATCTACAGTTTTACAATCAGTTGAAGTGACATTAAATGGAACCCACTTTTTTAGCGCGATACTGTAAATGGTTTTTTCATGTATCGAACGTTGATATTGATCTCTAAATTTTTTATAAGACGTTTCAGTCATTCTATTTTTGTATGCGTTTCCTAGTTGTGCTGCAGGTGTTGTTTTTGCATATGAATTTATTGAACAGAGCATTACAAATGCATAACCTGATGCAAAATTCTTTATAGCCTCATCTCGAGGTGCCCAATCTCCTGCTTGGGCACACCCTACAAAAATAAAAAATATTACGATTGTATGTGTGAACTTGTGCATTTAATAAGCTCCTAACGCTGTTTATACAGCCCGCACATCCGGCGCAATACTCAGCTGTAGAATATATTGACGATTCCGACACATTGTTCTATCCATGTTCTATTTTTAGGGCTGATTTTGGAGTGAGGCATCCGGCCCATAGAAGCTCGTTCCTTAATATTTCGGAGTTTATCAGCCGACAACCTTGTTGAACAGCCATAAGACGTGCGTCTGCTCCATGTCGGGAGCAGCCTTCTATTAACCAGACCCTGTCTCGCAAAGTCAACGACATAACATAATCGGAAATGGAATTCCGCTATCCTCAGGGTATGACAACACTTGAAGATCGACAGCCTGACCCTCCCGAAGTGGAGGTGTTGATAGAGATCCCGCGCGGCAGTTTTCTCAAGCGCGGCAGCACCGGCCATATTGATTTTGTCTCGCCATTTCCCTGCCCGTTTAACTACGGTTGTGTGCCGGCCTATATCGGCGGTGAGGGAGACCTGCTGGATGCGGTGGTGCTGGGTCCGCGCCTGCCGCTTGGCTCACGAGTCAAGGTGCGGGCCTGGGGGGCAATTGGGTTGTCAGAGCGTTTTATGTATGACGACAAGTTGATCTGCAGCGTCAAACCGCTACGTGCCAGTCAGCGACGCTGGACACTGCGCTTTTTCCATTTCTACGCCTTCTGCAAGGGTTGGCTGAACGTCTGGCGCGGACGTCCGGGAGCCGCCCGCTGTGAGGGCTGGGGTTCTGCAGGTGAAGCGATTGCACGCGCTGTGCCGACTGGTCCGGATTGGCGCGGCCCCGGAGTGCCTTATTAAATTACGGGAAATGGCTTTGGCCGGCCGGATGTCAGCGCTTCAGCTTGGCCAGGAGAATTTGCAGGTAGCTGTCCGCTGCCTGTTTTTATGGCATGGACCATCAATTAAATTGATGGCCCATGCCGTGCCGGGTCACTACAGCGGCCGATATCAAAAAACATTCCGCGATATTTTTTGTGGAAATGGCTTGCCCTACCAGCGGGCAGGCTCTATAGGTTAGGAGAGTTGTATAAGCAGTCGTTTCTGGTCAACCAGTAAAGGTACTGATTATATGAAACCCCTACCGCTAAGGAATAGCAGGTTACCCTACAGCTATCACATGCTCTGGGTGTCGCTGGCGACTTCTCTGGTGATTCTTTCCCCGCTCTATCTGCTGCTTCATTTCGGCATGATATCCCTCCTGCTGACGGTATGGATAACCGTAGGCGTCATTGTGCTGGCAGCCCTCTACGAGTCATCACTCCTGTTTATACTTACCCGGCATATGCTGAAAAGCACCAAGAATGATCATCAAGATCCGTAGGCTCTAATGGTTGCCGGATTCTTCGGGCATGGTTTCTAACCACGCTGAATGTGCTGTCGGGATTCCTTGAAAAACCTGACTGGACAGACCGATACCAGCGGATCCTCCGTAGGGGGAATTGTCCCTTCAGCAGGTCGGTAATCGCATGGTAGTCCATGTGGAGTACCATGTGCTATCTCCCGATCATTCCGCTAATAACGGCCAGATAAAAAACCATAAGTTGGTGATTTATAAGGTAGGGTAAACCCTTTTATCCCATTCACTCACTCCATATCTCTATAAACTGCGCTGCAGTTGCGGTGGCAACCAATGGAATATTAGAATAGGATTAATTAATGATTTTTATCATTCACTGATTCGGGACAGCGCCCATGCAAGATCCAACCACCCAATCCGACAACGATCTGGGCCGTGTGGAGGTCAAGACCACCACCTGCTACATGTGTGCCTGCCGTTGTGGAATCCGGGTGACCCTGCGTGATGGCGAGATCCGCCACATCGAGGGCAATCCCAAGCATCCCCATAACCAGGGGGTGATCTGCGCCAAGGGCTCCTCCGGGATCATGAAGCAGTACTCGCCGGCCCGTATCACCAAACCCCTGTTGCGCAAACCGGGCGCGGAGCGGGGCAGTTCGGAATTTGAGGAGATCTCCTGGGAGCAGGCGTTCGAGATGGTCAGCGAACGGCTGGCGCGGATTCGCGCCGAGGACCCGAAGAAGTTTGCCCTGTTCACCGGACGCGACCAGATGCAGGCGCTGACCGGCCTGTTCGCCAAGCAGTTCGGCACGCCCAACTATGCTGCCCATGGGGGTTTCTGCTCGGTCAACATGGCGGCCGGGATGATCTACACCATCGGCGGCTCCTTCTGGGAGTTTGGCGGACCGGATCTGGATCGGGCCAAGCTGTTCGTGATGATCGGCACCGCCGAGGATCACGACTCCAATCCGCTGAAGATCCACATCTCCAAGTTCAAGCGCCGGGGTGGCCGCTTTATCTCCATCAACCCTATCCGTTCTGGCTACTCGGCCATTGCCGACGAGTGGGTGCCGATCAAACCAGGGACCGACGGGGCGCTGATCCTGGCGATCAACCATGAGTTGATCAAACAGGGACTGTTCGACCGGGAGTTCCTGACCCAGTACTCCAATGCCGCCGAGTTGGTGGTGGATGACCCCCGGCGCGACGATCACGGCCTGTTCAAGCGCTTCGAGATGCATGTGGAGGAGGGCTGTTTCGATCCGGAGAACAAGCTCTGGTGGGATCGGGACCTGGACCGGGAGATCTCCACTCACACCCCGGGGACCGAGCCCCGCCTGCTGGGGGAGTTCCGCCTGGAAGACGGCACCCGGGTAAAACCGGCCTTTCAATTGCTTAAGGATCGGCTGGAGGAGTACACCCCGGAATGGGCCGAGGGGATCACCGGGATACCTGCCGATACCATCCGCCGACTGGCCCATGAGATGGGTGTCACGGCGCGGGATCAGAAGATCGAGCTGCCGATCCAGTGGACCGACAGTTGGGAGAACGAGCACGAATCGATCACCGGTAACCCGGTGGCCTTCCATGCCATGCGCGGCATTGCCGCCCACTCCAACGGTTTCCAGTCGATCCGCGCCCTGAGCATCCTGATGACCCTGCTGGGGACCATCGACCGGCCCGGCGGTTTTCGCCACAAGGCGCCGTTCCCGCGGCCGATTCCGCCCTGTCCCAAGCCACCCAACAGCCCGGATGGGGTCAAGCCCAACACGCCGCTGGACGGTATGCCGCTGGGCTGGCCGTCGAAGCCTGAAGACCTGTTCGTCGATGAGCAGGGCGAGGCGGTGCGCCTGGACAAGGCGTTCTCCTGGGCGTATCCGCTGTCGGTGCACGGCCTGATGCACAACGCCATCACCAACGCCTGGCGCGGCGATCCCTATCCCATCGACACCATGCTGCTGTTCATGGCCAACATGGCCTGGAACTCCTCCATGAACACCGAGCAGATCCGCCACATGCTCACCGACAAGGATGAGTCGGGCGAGTACAAGATCCCGTTCCTGATCGTCTGTGACGCCTTCCAGTCGGAGACCGTGGCCTTCGCCGATCTGGTGCTGCCGGATACCACCTATCTGGAGCGCTATGACGCCCTCTCCATGCTGGATCGGCCGATCTCCGAGTTCGAGGGACCGGTGGACTCGGTGCGTATCCCGGTGGTGCCGCCGACCGGCCAGTGCAAACCGTTCCAGGAGGTGCTGGTGGAGTTGGGCAGCCGCTTGAAATTGCCCGCCTTCATCAACGAGAAGGGTGAGCGCAAGTACCGCGATTACCCGGACTTCATCACCAACTACGAGACCTCGCCCGGCTCCGGCATCGGCTTTCTGGCCGGCTGGCGCGGCAAGGGCGGCGAGAAGTTTCTCAAGGGCGAGCCCAACCCGCGCCAGTGGGAGATGTACCAGAAGAACGACTGCTACTACCACTACAAGCTGCCCAAGTCCTACCAGTACATGCGCAACTGGAACAAGGGTTACCTGCACTGGGCGCGCAATCACGGCATGATCCGTTACGCCGAGCCGATCACCATTCACCTCTACTCCGAGGTATTGCAGAAATTCCGCCTTGCCGCCCAGGGCAAGGGCAATGGAAGGAAACCGCCGGAGCGGCTGCGCAAGCGTGTCGAGATGCACTTTGATCCGCTGCCGTTCTACAGTGAACCGCTGCTGTCGCGGCTGGTGGATACCCATGAGTATCCGCTTAATGCCCTGACCCAGCGGCCAATGGCGATGTATCACTCCTGGGACTCCCAGAACGCCTGGCTGCGGCAGATCCATACTCACAACTACCTGTTCGTCAATCCGGCCCTGGCCCACGCCAAGGGGATCGATGACGGTGACTGGATCTGGGTCGAGTCACCCACCGGCAAGGTGCGCTGCATGTGCCGTTACTCGGAGGCGGTGGAGCCCGGCACGGTCTGGACCTGGAACGCCATCGGCAAGGCGGCGGGGGCCTGGGGCCTGTCGCCCAAGGCCAATGAATCCCAGAAGGGTTTCCTGCTGAATCACCTGATCCCGGAGGAGCTGCCGCCCTGTGAATCGGGCGAGCATCTGTCAAACTCCGATCCGGTCACCGGTCAGGCAGCCTGGTTCGATGTGCGGGTGAAGATCTACAAGGCGGAACCGGGTGAGCCGGCGCAGACCGCCCCCCAGTTCAGCACCATGAAACCCCTGCCGGGGCAGACTATCCGACGTGGCCGCTGGCTGTCGTTCTTCGCCGGCAAGCTGGGTCGAAAAGCAAGGAATACGCAATGATGGCCGGAGTCAACAAGCGGTTATCCCCTGCCGTAGGAGCGGCTTCAGTCGCGAATAGCGGTTTTTCAGAAAAAGCCCTGTCGCGGCTGAAGCCGCTCCTACGGTGTAATCAGGATAGCGGAGGAGTCAATCCATGACCCAACTGGCACTGGTTATTGATCTGAACGTCTGCGTCGGCTGCCACGCCTGCGTCACCAGTTGCAAGGAGTGGAACAGCTCCGGCTGGGCCGGCCCGATGCCGGACGAGAATCCCTACGGGGCCGACCCGAGCGGCGTGTTTTTCAACCGGGTGCAGACCTACGAGGTGGGCTGTTTCCCCCATACCGAAACGGTCCACTTCCCCAAGTCCTGTCTGCACTGTGAGGATCCCCCCTGTGTGCCGGTCTGTCCCACCGGGGCCAGCTACAAGCGCGAGGACAACGGCATCGTGCTGGTGGATTACGACAAGTGCATCGGCTGCAAATACTGCGCCTGGGCCTGTCCCTACGGCGCCCGCGAGATAGACGCCCAGAACAAGGTGATGAAGAAGTGCACCCTCTGTGTCGACCGGGTGACCGATGAGAGCCTGCCCGAGGCCGAGCGCAAGCCGGCCTGTGTGCTGGCCTGTCCCACCTCGGCACGCATCTTCGGCGACATCCATGATCCCAACTCGACCGCCTCGGTGGCGATCCGCGAACAGGGTGGTTACCAGCTGCAGCCGGAGTGGGGCACCCAGCCGGCCAACCACTACCTGCCGCGCCGTCGCAGCCAGATGCAGATTCATGAGGATGAGCTGATTCGTGCGGACAACCCGTTGCGTAAGGAAGAGGTTGAGATGCCGATCGAGCAGGGCGACACCCTGGACGATGTGGCCTGGTAATGATTAAACGCAGTCTTTGATGATTATGCCGTAGGAGCGGCTTCAGCCGCGACGGATCATTTCGCGGCTGAAGCCGCTCCTACAGGTCGAATTAGGATATAAAACGATGCATCCGGCATTTTCGGTAATCTTTCTCACCACCCTGATCGGTATCGGTCAGGGACTGTTTCTGGCCCTGTTCACCGGTCAGGTATACAGTCTGGCCAACCTGATTCCCATGCAGGAGAGCCTGGGATTCTATGCGGTCGGCAGTCTCATCGCCCTGCTGTTTCTGCTGCTGGGATTGATCGCGTCGGTGTTTCACTTGGGTCGTCCCGAACGGGCCTGGCGGGCGGTTACCATGTGGCGCACCTCCTGGCTCTCCCGTGAGGTAATTGTGCTGCCGCTGTTCATGCTGCTGGTGTTTCTCTACGGGGTGGCCCATTTCTTCGGCTTGACCCAGCCACTGTTTACGGTGGCGGATACATTGCCGATAGATCTGACCCTGATCATTGGCCTGCTGGCCAGCATGATGGCCTTTGCGCTGTTCATCTGCACGGCCATGATCTATGCCAGCCTGAAGTTCCTCAAGGAGTGGTATACGCCACTCACCGTGCTCAACTACACCCTGCTGGGTCTGGCCTCCGGCTTCATGTTCGCGGCGGCATTCTCCGCCTATGTCAGTTTTGATCTGGTCTCCCTGTTCGGTATCTGGGCGGTGATCTTTACCCTGCTGGGGGCGGTCTCACGCGGTGCCTCCCTGGTCAGAAACCGTGCCCTGCGTGACAAGTATGGTTTGGCCACGGCCATTGGCGTGCGCCATCCCGATATGAAACAGCTGAGCCAGGGCTTCATGGGTGGCGCCTTCAATACCAGGGAGTTCTTTCACGGCCGCACGCCCGGGGCGCTGCGGCTGATCCGCTGGTTTTTCCTGCTGGCGGTGTTCCCGATACCGGTGGTGCTGATCGCCACCGCTTACACGCTGGAATCATCCTCACTGCCGATTGCGGCTTTCGCACTGCAGTATCTGGGGCTGATTGCGGAGCGCTGGTATTTCTTCGCCGAGGCGAAGCATCCACAGAATATCTATTACCAGTCGATGGCCTGATAAGGAGAGGCAGGTATGAATGTGTTGAAATTGTTGATTGCCGCATGGGCAATGCTGATGGGGAGCGCACCGTCGCAGGCCGATGTGGCCGTGCTGGTGCACGGTTATCTGGGCAGCGCCAGCTCTTGGGAGAGCAGCGGCGTCAATGCCGTGCTGGTGGCCGATGGCTGGAAGCGGGCCGGTGTTCTGCGCACCGATCCCTACGGGGTTGAGCTGATCCCGGTACTGGGAGACTCAGGTGAAAACAGTCTCTACCAGGTGGAACTGCCCTCGCTGGCACCGATGATGGTACAGGCAGATCAACTGCAGGCGATGCTGCATCAGGTAGCCCAACTGCACCCGGATGAGCCGATCACCCTGGTGGCTCATTCCGCCGGTGGTATTGTTGCCCGTATCGTGCTGGTACGGGGTGGCGTGCCTCATGCGAAGGCGTTGATCACCATCGCCTCTCCCCATCTTGGTACTGGACGGGCGGTGCAGGCGCTGGAGAGTACCGACGTACCGTATCCATTCTGCCTGGTACAGAACTTCTTCAGCGGCGGCAAGACCCGGGTGTTGCGTGAATCCCGTGGGGCGCTGATCGACCTGGTGCCGGCGCAGCCCGGTAGTTTGCTGTTCTGGCTGAACAGCCAGCCCCATCCGCAGATCGCCTATTACTCCATTGTGCGTCCCGGGCCTGTCGGCATGGGTGATGAGCTGGTGCCGGTGTTCAGTCAGGATATGAATCGGGTCCAGGCACTGCAGGGCCAATCCAGGGTGACAGTGGTGAGCAGCGGTCACGCGCTGAATATCCAGGATGGCTTGGTGCTGACACAACTGCTCAGTGAATAACCACCGGCCCTCCGGAGGAAACTTGTTACTGCCGGGCGGCTAAACTACCCTTTAGGTAATGAGGCGGTTACCTGAGGTGTAGCAATGGGCCATGTCGCTGATTTCTGCAAATACAAGGCAAGGAAGGACTACGACCAGAAGCTGTTGACCAAGGGATGGACGCCGACCCGGCTTGAGGCGGATGCGGTCGGAGGCACTTCTATCTATATCTATGACGACCATACCCGGCTGTTGCTCTTTTCGGTGATCCAGCAAGCGAGCCTGGAACAGATAGCCCGTCGCGTACAACAGGCCGAGGGAGAGGACTTGCTCAGCCTGGCGGAGCAGTTGAGTGCGTTGATTACGGACTTTTCCCATTTCCCCCCGTTTCAGGGGGATCAGCGACTTTCGGTGATGGCACAAACGGCGGCCTGGTTTGCCGGTTTTTCCTTGTCGCTGATAGACAACTGTTCCCAGGAGGGCGAATCGATAGTCATCTTCAGACTGGTGGACGTTGAGAACGGCGAGAGCGCCTTTCACCTGACGCATCTGGAGTGGCCGGAGATCATGGACAGTCGGTGTGCCGCATCGCAGCTTTCCGGCATGGCCCGGTCACTTCGGCGCAGCCTGTTCGGCGAGGGTTGAGTTGGGCCGCGGGACGCTACAACACTTGCTCGCACAACGCCACTCTTCAAGCCGGACCATCGATTCCAGGGTCAGCCGCAAGATCCTTAATAATACACCGGCTGGGACGATGTCAGCCATAGAGCCACGCGAGGTTTAATCGGGCAGACAGATTTGCAGCATCTCTCCCGCTACCCGCACGGCAAAGGTCTCCACATCTTCATAGGCCGGTGGTGAGAGCACCGCACCGGTTTTAACGGAGAAGCGTGCCCCGTGCCGCGGGCAGATGATCTGATCACCCTCCAATATCCCGCCACTCAACTCCCCCGAGTCATGGGTACAGATATTTTCGATGGCATAGAACTCACCGTCGATATTGAAAATGGCAATCTTGAACCCGCCCACATAGGCCGCCTGCCATTTTCCGGCAGGCAGTTCCGCTGCCGGTTTAACATCTATCCACTCAGCCATGCGAGCTCCTTTATGGGTTATAGCAAACCCAGCTGCAGACGAACGGCCTCTGACAGAGACTCTGGGCTCCAGGGTGGTTCCCAGACCAACTCAACCCGTGCCTTGCTGACCCCGCTCACCGCTTCCACCTGTGCTGCAACCGTACCGGGAAAGCTTTGTGCCACCGGACAGCCGGGCGTGGTCAAGGTCATCTGAATCCGCACGACCCCATCGGCGTTCACCTCCAGCCCGTAGATCAGCCCGAGATCAAAAATATTAACCGGAAGTTCTGGATCGTAGATGGTCTTTAATACGACAATAATGCGCGCTTCGAGGGCACGTATAGCGCCCTCGTCTGCGCTGTTGTTGCGAGGCCGGTCAATCATCCAATTTACCTCTCAATCCCGTTGTAAAGTCGCTGCACAGGAACTCACTCGGTAGTAACCGGTAGCTGTTCACCTTGTGTTGCGGCACGCAAGGTATGCCAGGCCAGGGTGGCGCACTTAATCCGTGCGGGATACTCCCGGACCCCGGACAGCACCGCTACCTTACCCAGGTTCGGTGCTGCCTCGGCACGACCGGTGAGCAGCTTGTGGACACCGGCAAACAGAGCCTCCACGTCCGCCAGGCGCAAGCCCTTGACCGCCTCGGTCATCAGTGAGGCCGAGGCGATCGAGATGGCGCAGCCTTGCCCCTCAAAGCGAAGATCCGCTACGACGTCGCCGTCCATGCGCAGGTAAAGGGTCAAGCGATCACCACAGAGCGGGTTGTAACCCTCCAGCTGGCAGGTAGCCCCGGGCAGTTTGCCGGCATTTCTCGGGTTGCGGTTGTGATCGAGGATCACCTCCTGATACAGATCGCTGAGATCGCTCATCAATGCATCACCTCGCGGACCTGGTCGATGGCGGCAAACAGACGGTCCACCTCGTCATGGGTGTTATAGAAGGCGAAGGAGGCGCGGGCCGTGGCCGCTACACCAAAGAACTCCATGACCGGCATGGCGCAATGGTGCCCGGCGCGTATCGCCACCCCCTGCTGATCCAGGATGGTGCCCACGTCATGGGCATGCACTCCGGCCAGATTGAAGGAAAAGATGCCGGCCTTATGCCGGGCGGTGCCGACCAGTTGCAGGTCGGTCACACCCGCCGCGCACGCCATGGCATGCGCCAGCAGGGTCTGTTCGTAGTCGGCAATCCGGGCAATGCCGATGTCGCTGATGTAGTCGATAGCCGCGCCCAGGGCGATGACTCCGCCAATGTCCGGCGTCCCGGCCTCGAACTTGTGCGGCACACTGTTGTACTCGGTGCCGCTGAAGCTGACCCGCCGGATCATCTCGCCGCCCCCCTGATAGGGCGGCATGGCATCCAGCAGCGCCTTCTTGCCATAGAGCACCCCGATCCCGGTCGGCGCGTACAGCTTGTGCCCGGAAAAAGCGTAGAAGTCACAGTCCAGCGCCTGGACATCGACCGGCAGGTGGGGCACGGCCTGGGCGCCGTCCAGCAGGACCGGCACCTGCTGGCGATGGGCGATGTCGATAAGCGTTTTAACCGGGTTGATGGTACCCAGGGCATTGGAGATATGCCCCAGGGCAACCAGGCGGGTGCGCCTGTTCAGCAACGCTTCAAAGGCTTCAGGTATCAGCTCGCCGGCCCGGTTGATCGGGGCCACCCGCAGTACCGCGCCGGTCTGCTGACACAGAATTTGCCAGGGAACGATATTGGAGTGGTGCTCCATCGCGGTGATCAGTATCTCATCGCCGTCGGTCAGCCGTGGCCGGGCATAACTTTGTGCCACCAGGTTAATGGCCTCGGTGGTGCCGCGCACAAAAACAATCTCCTCCGGCTGATGGGCGTGGAGGAACTTTCGCACCTTGTCGCGTGCCGCCTCATAGGCCTGCGTCGCCCGTTCACTAAGGGCATGGATACCACGGTGCACGTTGGCATTGTAGTGGGCAAAATATCGGCTCAGGGTATCGATGACCACCTGCGGTTTCTGGCTCGTGGCGGCGTTATCCAGATAGACCAGAGGGTGTGCGTTGATCTGCTGCTGCAGGATGGGAAAGTCCTGGCGTATGCGCAGCACATCGGTATCGCTGAGACCACTGCCTGGCCGTTGCTGTGGTAGATGATTGCCGATGCCGCTCATAGCAACCCCTTTAGCGCCTTGCCGGCGGATAATCGCGTGAGCAGGCGTTTCTGCAGGTGATTGCGTACAGGCAGGTGGTCGACGTGGCCGAGGATGTCGGCGGCAAAGCCATAGATCAGCAGGTTGCGCGCCGTCACCGGATCGATCCCCCGCGAGCGCAAGTAGTGTATGGCTTGCTGGTCCAGATGTCCCACCGTGGTGCCGTGACTGCACTTGACGTCGTCGGCGAAGATCTCCAGTTGCGGTTTGGTATCCACCTCGGCCCGCTCCGATAACAGCAGGTTGTTGTTGGTCAGCCGGGCATCACTTTTTTGCGCATCGGCGTGCACCAGGACCCGGCCGTTGAACACAGCCCGTCCGCGCCCCTCCAGTATGCCCTTGTAACAGGCACGGCTGATCCCCTGCGGCCTGGCATGATCGATACGGACATGGTGATCCAGGTGCTGGCGGCCGTCGGCCAGATAAAGTCCATTCAAATCACAGCGGGCCTCGGCATCCTGCAGTTCGATTTGCAAGTCGTGGCGTGCCAGCAGCCCGCCCAACGCCAGATCCAGGCAGTGGAGCTGGCTTGAGGCTGCCTGTCGGATGCGGGTGTTGCTGATCTGCAGGGTCTGGGCTGCTTCCTCCTGCAGGTGGTAGAAACGCAACTCGGCGCCCCGTGCAATATCAATCTGTGTAACCAGGTTATTGAACAGCGGTTGGGTGGACAGGCCAAGATGCTGGATGATCAGCGATAGCCGGCAATGGGCGCCGACCTGGATCAGGTTGCGGAGCTGGCTCATGGTCGCTGCGTGTGCTTCCCCCGGGGCGCTGATAAACAGCAACAGGATCGGCTCGGCGAGGCTCATGCCGTTGGGGATATTGAGATAGACTCCCTGATTCAGATAGGCGCTGTTCAGGGCGAGGAACCCGTTGTCATCTGATGAGCTGAATCCGGTTAACGGTTGTTGCAGCGGCTGGGGGTCACGTTCAAGCTGTTGCTGCAGGCTGGTCAATATCACCGGTGACGGCAGATCGCGGATATCCGAGTGGGCGGCCGAGTAGCGCCCGTTAACAAACACCAGGCGTTGTCTGGCGGCCGTGTCCACCGATGATGCCGTCAATCGGGACTGGGACAATTCAGGCACCGCTGTCTTCGCCAGCACATAGTCCTGCTGGACCAACGGCGTCACATCGGTATATTTCCACTCCTCACGGTCCGGTGTGGGAAAGCGTTGCGCGGCAAATTGACCCCATCCGGCGTGCCGGAATTCACTCAGCCAGGGTATAGTGGCGGTGGTCGCCATGAACCGGTCGTGTTCAGCACGGTAGGGCTGCAGGGTTTCATTATTCATGATCAACTCCCGGGCGGCGGGGCCGGCCGTTGCGCCCTCTCGAGCCATTCATAGCCCTTCTCCTCCAACTCCAGGGCCAAGTGACGGTCGCCCGAGCGCACGATGCGGCCATCGGACAACACATGGACCTGGTCCGGGACGATGTAGTTGAGGATGCGCTGATAGTGGGTAACCAACAGAATCGCCCGATCCTCACGGTGCAGTTCAGCCACACCCTTGGCCACGATCTTGAGGGCATCGATATCGAGGCCGGAATCGGTCTCATCCAGTATCGCCAGGGTTGGCTCCAACACAGCCATCTGCAGAATTTCGTTACGCTTTTTCTCCCCGCCGGAGAAGCCCTCATTCACCGCCCGATAGAGCAACTCCGGCGCCATCTGCAGTTCCGCCATCTTGCCTTTCACCAGCTCAATAAATTCCATCGCATCCACCTCGGCCAGCCCACGTTGTTTACGTTGGGCATTGAGGGCCGCCTTCAGCAGCGAGATGTTGCTCACCCCCGGTATCTCCACCGGGTACTGGAAGGCCAAAAAGATGCCGGCGCGGGCACGTAACTCCGGACTCATTTGCAACAGGTCCTGGCCCTGGTACAGGACCTCGCCCGACACCGCGTAACCCTCGTGGCCGGCCAATACATTGGCCAGAGTGCTTTTGCCGGAGCCGTTGGGCCCCATGATGGCGTGTACCTCGCCGGCCCGCAGCGTCAAGTCAATGCCGTGCAGGATCGCTTTGCCGTCGATGGCCACTCGCAGGTTTCTAATCTCTAACACGGATGTACTCCTTCGGATGCCGGTAAAAAAATCCTCTGTCCCAGTGGCCTGTTGCATGAACGACGGTGCTTTTATAGGCGCGGATTTATCCGCGATTTTCGCAGCTGAAGCCGCTCCTACGGGCCGAACCCGCTCACGTACTTCCCTCGGCTCTGGCCTCCTCGACAACCAGTTCCAGACGTTGTCTACTACCGCCTTCCCTGGCGGTATGCTTCGCTCTACCTCCTCCATCCGTGGAGTCGTGTGCTTCGCGGTATAAGCCCCTCCTTGGGCAAATCCGCTCACGCACATCCATGTGCTTCGCGGTATAAGCCCCTCCTTGGGCAAATCCCCAAGTCAAGTCGACATCAACACACCATTCGGACAAAGCCTTAAAAAATGCTAGCCGATACTGCCCTCAAGGCTGACACCGAGCAGCTTCTGCGCCTCGACGGCAAACTCCATCGGCAGTTTATGGAACACCTGCTTACAGAAGCCGTTGACGATCAGGGAGACCGCATCTTCCGCCGAGAGTCCACGTTGCATGCAATAGAACAGCTGGTCCTCGCCAATCTTGGAGGTGGACGCCTCGTGCTCGACCTGCGCCGTGGGATTCTTCACCTCGATGTAGGGGAAGGTGTGCGCCGCGCACCGATCGCCCAGCAACAGCGAGTCGCATTGGGTGTAATTGCGGGCCCCGGTGGCCCCCTTGAGTACCTTGACCAGGCCACGATAGGCATTCTGTCCATGTCCGGCCGAGATGCCCTTGGAAATGATGGTGCTGCGGGTATGACGTCCAATGTGGATCATCTTGGTGCCGGTGTCGGCCTGCTGGTAATTATTGGTCAGCGCCACGGAATAGAATTCACCGATGGTGTTGTCGCCGCGCAGGATCACACTGGGATATTTCCAGGTAATGGCCGAACCAGTCTCCACCTGGGTCCAGGAGATCTTGGCGTTATCACCGCGACAATCACCCCGTTTGGTGACGAAATTGTAGATGCCACCGCGACCCTCCTTGTCGCCGGGATACCAGTTCTGCACGGTGGCATATTTGATCTGGGCATCCTTTAGGGCGATCAATTCGACCACCGCGGCATGCAGCTGGTTCTCATCACGCATGGGCGCGGTACAGCCCTCCAGGTAACTGACATAACTACCCGGCTCCGCGATGATCAAAGTGCGTTCAAACTGACCCGTGGCAGCGGCATTGATACGAAAATAGGTGGACAGTTCCATGGGGCAGTGCACCCCGGCAGGAATGAAGCAGAACGATCCATCGGTAAACACGGCCGAGTTCAGGGCGGCAAAATAATTATCCGTCGGTGGCACCACGGAACCGAGGTATTGGCGCACCAGATCCGGGTGCTCCTGCACCGCCTCGGAAAACGACCCGAAGATGATCCCAAGCTCGGCCAGTTTATCCTTGAAAGTGGTGGCTACCGAGACGCTGTCAAACACCGCATCCACGGCTACCCCGGCCAACTGCTTCTGTTCCTCCAGGGGGATGCCCAGTTTTTCATAAGTGCGTAGTAGCTCCGGATCGACCTCGGCCAGGCTTTTAGGACCATCGCCCTTTGGTTTGGGTGCCGAATAGAAGCTGATGGCCTGATAATCAATCGGGGGGTGTTGCACGGTCGCCCAACGCGGCTCGGTCAGGGTCAACCAATGGCGGTAGGCCTGAAGGCGCCACTCCAGCATGAATTCCGGCTCATTTTTCTTGCCTGAGATCAGTCGGATGGTCGCTTCGCTCAAACCGGGTGGTACCTGGTCGGTGTCGATTTGTGTGACAAAGCCGTGTCGGTACGTCTGGCTGACCAGATCCTGGATGTCGCGGCTTGTGGTTGTCATAACAGACTCCGAAGTTATTGCCCAATCCCCATGGAGATTGGCGGTTCAACTCAAAGTAATAGAGGGTCCCTCGTCACTATTGCGATTTTGCGGCCCGGCCATATCGGCCAGGGTAAAATCATCTAGGGTTGCCCTGATCCGGTCATCGATGCGCTGCCAATGGGCCTGCACCAGACACTCTCCTTCCAGTCTGCACAGACCGGGAGTGCTGATGCATTCAGTAACACCGGCGGTTCCTTCGATGGCATCGACTACCTGTGCAATCGTGATCTCGCGGGCCGGATGGGCCAGACGATAACCACCCTGTGCCCCCTGATAAGAGACCAGCAGGCCGGCACGCCGGAGGGTTTTGAGAATCTTGCTCACGGTGGGCGCCGTGAGGGGCAGCTGATCGGTGATACGAACGGCCGTATAGACTTCATGGTCGCCCCGGGCGATATAGGTCATCACCAGAGTTGCATAATCCGCCAGTTTGCTCAGTCGAAACATTCTTCTGTCCCTGTCACCTACTATATAGGACCATTATAGTCCTATTTAGTTGATTGCAAACCGCGGTGCATTAATGTGCCTCCTGAAGGCGCCTGAACGGTCGTGGATGGGATACCGGCTGCAGTTCAGCGAAGCAGCTGTTCCGCATTGGAGATGACGATGCTGGCGGGTTCGCCCGCCACCCGTTTCTCCGCCCAATCGAGAAACGGTTGACTCAGTCCGCGATGGTTGCCGAAAAAACCAAGATCCATATTCAAATAGTCCCCGGCAGCGTTGATGATAATGTGCTCGGTGATACCGTCCTGCAGGGTGGCAATGGTCAGCCGTTTCCAGTCGATTGCATAGCCGGCGCGTTGTGCGTTTTGCAGGCCTGCAACCAGTGTGCGCAGATCACGGGCGATGGCCTCACAACGCGCCTGTTTTTCCGCCCGGTTATCCAGGGTGCGGAACACAAAACTCAGCCCGTCCCCGGTTGCATAAGTCGCCCCTTGCCGATACTGGAGTTGCCAGCCGCCCCGCACCGTCCGAATCTTGGCAATGGCGGGTGTGGACGGGGTGGTGCGGTAGCGCGCACAGTCATGCAGCTTGCAGAAGCGGTCAATGATCCGCTGTTCCATCTGTCCGGCCTTGCCGATTTCGGGTCCGCTGATGACCATCGGTGTGTTGTCGATGAACAGGATAATTGCTCCGGATTGGTCGACTTCAATCTCGATATGACTTTGGTCGCTGATCCCGGCAAACTGTGATTTGAGCTGATCGACGAATACCTTTGACTCGCGGCGCCAGCGTGCCAGCTTCAGCTGTGCCTTCGGTTTATCGTGCTGCTCAAGGGCGCTCTCCCGGTAGCTGGCCTCGTAGGCTGCGATCAGCTCGTCCAGGGCGATGGTGGTGAAGTCGTAGCGTTCCAGCCGGTCTGATCGGGCGACTTCGCCTGCCAGGGTTCGGAAAGCCGATCCGGGTGCCGGGTCAGCGACTACCGGATTTCCCGTAAAGGCCTGTCCCGGACAGAGCAGCAGGATGGAGGTCGCCACAACGGCCAGAATCTGTTGTCTTGCTATTCGCAACATGCTGCACACAATAGATGAGAGGAAGCGCCAGTATAAGTTTTTCACCACCGTGATCTGTGATCCCGGTGGTATTGTGACCCGGGTTACGCTGTTGCAGGCGATCAGATGTCAGGTGCCAACACCTTGAGTTTGCGCAGTCTCGCTTGACGTATTTCAATCAAGCTAACCCCGGCGATGGTGAGTGTGCCTCCGATGGCCTTGTAGAGTGTGAATGCCTCGTCCAGGATCAGGATACCGGCGGCCACGCCGAGCATTGGTGCCAGCAGCGAGAAGGGGACCACCTGATTAATGCTGAGGCGGGCGATCAGACGATACCAGAGATAATAGGCGATGATGGATGAGCCGATAACGATATAACCGAGGGCGGCCCAGGTACGCCCACTGGCGGCCTGGATGGCGGCCAACTGTCCGGACTCGAAAAGCGCCGAGGCAACGATCAGAACGGGCATCGCCAGCAGGCTCATCCAGCCAATGATAGCCAGGGGATGGATATCGCTACGGCGCTTGATCAGCACATTGGCCCAGGCCCAGCAGAATGCCGAGATCAGCAGCGAGACCATCGCCAGCGGAGTGCCGCCCTCCGGTTCACCCGCCAGTAGGGCGGCACCGGAAAATGCCAGCGCCATGCCGAACAGGCGCACTTTACCCAGGCTGTCGGCAAACAGCAGGGTGGAGAGTATGACGCTGAACGGGATACCGAGCTGAATCATCAGCGCGGTGGTGGCCGCATCGGCGCCTCGCAGGCCGATAAACAGCATGCCGAAGTGGCCGAATCCCAATACCAGGGCGAGCGCGGCGATACCGCCGAACTGGGCACGGGTGGGGCGGAAAAAGGGCGCGATCAGCAGGGCCACCCAGGCAAAACGGAGTGCGGTGAGTGCCAGAGGCGGGATTTCGGTGACCGCGACTTTGATCACCACAAAATTGAATCCCCAGATAATGACTACCGCCAGGGCCTGCAGTAGATCAGAAGGTTTCATGGCGTTCGAATACCCGTGCTCGGGTCGGCATCCAGGGTGTATGCCGCCTGGTCCGGATCGCCACAGCGCTCGCCGGTTCGCCGGTAGGTCTCCTGCAGAATCATCGCATCGGTGCTGGCGCGGTGGCGGGTCAGATTCAGCTCGGCAATCACCTGTGCCTTGGTGGAGTGCCAGAACCGCACCTGCTGTTCGCTAATCAGGCTGCGCAGGCTGTCCAGGGTAAAGCGTTGCGGCATCCTGGCGACCTCGTAGAGCTTGCCGATCCAGGAGATATCGTGACCCCAGGCATCGGTATAGACCTTTTTGCCCTGGAGCAAGTGGTTGAGTCGGTCGGCCACCTCTTCGGGTGGCTCGCCCTTATCCAGCAACAGCTGCCTGGAGATGCCGTGCACCGCTTCGGCGTCTTTGTCCCAGAAGGTCCAGTGCGCGGCCGGGTGAATGATGTGACAGAAACACTGCCGGTCAGGGAGAATCACACCCACCTCTATCGGGTAGCTGTCGCGTCCAAATCCGGAAGCTTCAATATCGATGATGGTCGGTAGCATGATCCCTCGCCCTTTGTACTCTTATACACCCATCGGTCGAACGGGTCATATAAAAAGCCGGATTCTGTTCTATCCCGCCGTCGCCGGCTGACACCGGCTGCAGTAATAACAGGTTTGCCCCGCATTCCGGATCTTATCGATCGGGTGACCGCAGCGGTAACAGGGCAGGCCATCACGTCTGAACAGATAGAAGCGGGCCTGCTCAAACGATGCGCCGGACGACATCAGGCGTTGCGCTGTCGCGGGATCGTTGGTGATACCACCGGTGCGATAGGACCTTTTGGGCAGCTCCATCAGTGCCCCGGTGAGCGATGCCAACTGCTCCCTGCTGCAGTCAATGGGGCGCAGGGTCGGGTGCAGACCGCTCACGAACAGGATTTCGCAGCGCAGATAGTTGCCCAGTCCGGCGACAAAGGCCTGATCGGTGAGTAGCTGGCCGAGACGCCGATTGCGAAAGGCTGCCCGCATGAGCCGATCCAGCAGGCAGGATTGATCGGTTGCCGGGTGTAGAATGTCCGGCCCCAGCCGGCGCAAAAAAGGGTGCTCCCGGATCTGTTGGTCGTTCAGCAGCTCAATCGTGGAGGCGCTGTACAGAAACGCAGCCGAGTGGTTGGTGATCAGGGCGATTCGCAGTTGTCGCCGGCTATCCGGTTGCAGATCGGCCGGCCCGGTCGCCCAGCGACCATAGAGCTGGTTATGGGTATAGAGGGTCAGTTGGTTATCAAACCGGGTCAGCATCGCCTTGCCGAGTGTATCGACCCGGGTCACCTGACTGCCGATGAGCGCCGCTCCCCGTGACTTCAGGTGATCCAGGCCAAAATGTACCTGGACCAGGGGATGGGCTTTCAGTGCCGCTTCGACTTGGTCCGCGGCACGGCGGATTTCCGGCCCCTCAGGCATATTTAAGCTCTCTTTGATGCCGGCTCAGTCGATGTTCGTGCGTATATCAATAATCTCATCCAGCAGCTGCTGGATGTCGTTCAGGCTGGTGGCCGGATTCATGAACACCAGCCGCAGCCAGCGGCGTCCCCGGTAGAGGGTGGAGGAGATATAGAAATTGCCCCGTTCCAGCAGTTGCCGGCGAATCTCCAGCTGGGTGTGGTCATCCCCGCTGATCCTGAAACAGAGGATATTGGTCTCGGGCTGGATGGCCAGCTCGAAGCCGGCCCGCTGCCGGATCAGATCGGCCGCCTCCCGGGCGCGTTGCACCAGTCCCTCCACATGGCCTGCCAGCCCCTGTTCTCCCATGGCGGCGACGGTCATGAACAGCCGCAGGCCGAGGCCCGCCTTGGTGCATTCCACGGTGCGCGAGATAAAGTCGAAACCGGGCTGGTCCTTGGCGTGCAACAAGTAGCTTGCCTCCTGCTCAAAGGCGTGATCCAGGTGACGGTGGTCCCGCACCAGCACTCCGGCGCAGACGGTGGGCGTGCACATCATCTTGTGGGCATCCCAGACTACCGAGTCGGCCAGCTCAATGCCGTCCAGCAGATAGCGCAAGTTGTTTGATACCAGTGCGCCACCACCGTGGGCGGCGTCCACGTGCAACCAGATGTGGTATTCCCGACAAATAGCGGCAATCTCCGGCAACGGGTCATACAGGCCGGCGGCCGTGCCGCAGGCGTTGGCCACAATGGCCATCACCTGTCTGCCTTGCGACTGCAGGGCGCTGATCTGCCGATACATCCCGGAGGGCAGCACCCGGCCATCGGCATCGGCTGGCAGGGTGAGGCAGTTATCCTCACCCAGGCCGAGTATGGCCACCGCCCGTTTCATCGAGTAGTGGGACTGTTCCGGTACCAGTACCACCCGGTTGCCGGGGTTGCCCGATTTCCAGAACGCCGGTATGCGGGCGCTGCGTGCCGCCAGCAGGGCGGTGAGATTGGCCAGTGAGCCACCGTGGGTCAGCACACCGCCGGCGTGGCCGGATTGCGGGTCCAGCTGCCGGTCACTGGTGACCCCCTGCCAGCCGATCTTTTCCAACATCCAGTTGATCATGAAGTATTCGATACTGGAGGCCGCCGGTCCCATCTCGTAGATGGCCATGGCGTTGTTGGTGGCGCCGTCGATCAGCGAGCCCAAGGCGCCGGTGGTGTGGGGTACCGCGACCTGATGGGCCAGAAAGCCGGGATGGTGGAGGCGGGTGGTGGTGGCCAGGTAGTCGTGGACAAAGCGGCGCAGGGTTTCGCCTGTCAGGTCTCCCTGGGCAATATGCTGTCGCAGGTCGAGCTGTTCAATCACCGTTTCCAGCACGGGCTGACGAATGACCGGAGCGTCTCTGTTGCCTGATTCGTGGATATAGTCCGTCAGCGCCTGGACCACGATGGCGGCGTCTTCGGTAAAGAGGGTCTGCTGGTTGCTCATGTCTACGCTGCGGTCATGGAAAAGGAGTTGCTACAGTTGTGGAGAATACTGCAATCCCGATTTAGAACAAAGCGGTGGCGGGTATGGTTTGGGTCACTGCTCCAGGGCAAAGGTGCCGGCAAACAGCAGCGGCTCTATCTCCCGTGCCGGTAGTGGGCGGGCGATGAAGTAACCCTGCAGTTCATCGCAGTTCTGTTGCTGAAGAAAAGCAACCTGCTTTGGGCTTTCCACCCCCTCGGCCACGACGGAGAGACTCAGCTTGTGGGCCATGGCGATCATGGCGGAGACCAGTTCGGAGTCATCCCGGTTGGCCGGGACATCGCGAATGAACGAGAGATCAATCTTCAGTTTATTGATCGGCAGGCGTTTCAGGTAGCCGAAATTGGAGTAGCCGGTGCCGAAGTCGTCAATAGAGATGTGTACACCGTGGCTTTTCAGGGAAGCCAGCATCGGCACTACATCCTCTGATCTTTTCATCACGGCACTCTCGGTCAGTTCGAGTTCCAGATGACGCGGTTCGACCTCCGCCCGTTCCAACATACCGATGACCCGTTCGCTGAAGCCGTCCTGGATCAGTTGGGTGGCCGATACGTTGACGGCTATCCGAAAATTGTCCAGTCCCCGGGTGATCCAGGTGCGGCACTGGGCAATCGCCGTGGCGAGTACCCAGTCGCCGAGTTCACAGATGATGCCGAGATTTTCCGCCAACGGAATAAACAGGGAGGGTGCAATATAACCCAACTCCCGATGCTGCCAGCGGATCAGTGCCTCGGCGCCGGTGATCCGGCCCGTGCCGGCCTCTATTTTGGCCTGATAGTGGAGTGTGAACTCCTGGTTTTTAATAGCCTTGCGCAGATTGCTCTCCATCGCCAGATGCTCAAGTGAGGAGGCATTCATGGTGGCGGTGTAGAGTTGGTAGCTGTTGCGCCCGTTGTCCTTGGCCCGATACATGGCCGTATCGGCATTGCGGATCAGGGTTTCACTATTGGTGCCGTCATGCGGGTAGAGGCTGATGCCAACGCTGGCGGTGATATAAAGGGTGTTGTGAGCGATTACCACTGGCCGGGAGATGGCGCCGAGAATCCGGTGTACCAGGGTCACGGCCGCGTCCGCATCCTCGATCTCCTGCAGCAGCAGGGTAAACTCGTCTCCCCCCATGCGGGCGACCGTGTCACCCTCTCTCACTTCGGCCTGAATGCGTTGGGCCACATCCACCAGCAGCTTGTCGCCGACGGTATGTCCCAGGGTGTCGTTAATCCGCTTGAACAGATCCAGATCGATGAACACGATGGCCAACAGGTGGTTGTGCCGATGCGCGTTGGCAATGGCCACATTCAACCGATCGTTGAACAGGCGCCGATTGGGCAGTCCGGTGAGTACGTCATAGTACGCCAGGTTTTTGATCTGCTCTTCGCTCTTTTTCCGGTCGGTGATGTCGGTAAGAATGGCGGCGAACTTGGTGATCTCGCCGGTATGATTGCGGATGGCATTGATGGTCAGCCACTCCGGGTAGATCTCGCCGTTTTTGCGCCGGTTCCATACCTCGCCGGCCCAGGAGCCATTACTGTAGACGGCGTTCCACATTTTTTGGTAGAAGGCTGCGTCATGTTTTCCAGACTTGAGTAGGGCCGGGGTATTGCCGATGCTCTCCGCAGCGCTGTAGCCGGTGATGCGAGTAAACGCCGGATTGACAGACAGGATGAAGCCTTTCGAATCGGTCACCACAATGCCGTCCCGCGAGGCCTCTATCACCTGTTTGGCCAGGTGCAGGTTCTCTTGCGATAGCTCCAGGGCGATCCGGCGTTCTTTCAAGGCCCTACGTAGATCATCCACATGATTGTGATCAATGCCGGTCAGAATTTCTGAAAACGACAAGATACCGATCAGCTTGCCGCTGTCGTTGGTGATTCCGAGATGGCGGAATCCGTGCTGGTCAAAGATGGTGCGGGCCTGCATCAACGAGACATGTTCCGGCTGCATCATTAGCGGACTGCTGGCGGCCTCGCCGACATTGATCGTGGTACGTCGCGCAGCAATGCTCTTCAGGAAATCCCGCTCGGTGAATATCCCATAGGGACAGCCCTCCCCATAAAACACCGCAGCAGCGTCCACCTGCGCCTCGCGCAGTCCCTTTATAGCCTGGGGGAGTGATAACTCCGCCTCGAAAACAACCAGAGGGCGCTTCAGAATAGTCGAAATATTGCGTAATAGCAGGTCGTGTTCAACCCCTTGGGCGCGGATCAGGTCGCTCTGGCTGAGCAAGCCGGCCGGTTTTCCGTCATTGTCCACCACCAGCAGATGACGAATATGCTCCAGTTGAAGCAATCGCTCGGCCTTTTCCAGCGAAGCGTGCAGTTCGATGCTTTTGACCGGTCGACTCATGACGTTGGAGACCGGCTGATTGATGGCCTCCGGACCACCGGACAGGTCCAGTTTTAGGGCGTCGGCCTCGGTCCAGATGCCGAGAGCCTGCTGCTGGTCGGAGATCACAATGGAGCTGTATCTTGATTCCCACATCAACTCGGCGGCGCGGATGACCGGCATTGAAGGGGGGCATTCCAGCAGCTTTTTGCTAATGATATCGCCGACGGTGATACTGCTGCCGGTCTGTTCTATGGCTTCCTGGATGGGTGTCATGAATCTACTCAGGTTCAGTGGTGATGTCAGTTTGGAGTGCGTGCGTTACCCGGGCTCATCCGGCCTGATGCACATCCCTCTGAATCCATAGAGGAATACTGAGATTCTCATGTCATGTTTGCGACCGTTTACCGGACAACTTTAGGGGTGATTTCCAGTACTTTTTTAAGTTGATAGTGATAGCCGGATATTTGTCTGATTGCCATCGTTTTTTCAGCTCTATTGATGTCGCTTGGGCTGGTGTTGCCCCATTGCCCGGCGGAATCTGCGACGGGTGGTGCGAGTTGCGCTGTCCAGAGAAAAAACCGCGGTGATCTGAGTTGCTGTTCGGGCTTGGTGGATCTGTTGATCGAGTGGGTTTATCCCTGAATATTCAAAGGTATTGATTTTTGGTTTTATACCCATGCTGCGCTATAGTTTCCGGTTCCTCCTCTCCGGTGATCTTATGCCATGAAACGACCCGAGTTGCTCTCCCCTGCAGGGACCCTGAAAAACATGCGCTATGCCTTTGCCTATGGGGCTGACGCGGTGTATGCCGGTATGCCCCGCTACAGTCTGCGGGTACGCAATAACGACTTTATGGAGGAGAATCTGGCCACCGGCATTGCCGAGGCGCATGCGCTGAATAAACAGTTCTTTCTGGCCTGTAACCTGATGCCCCATGGGGCCAAGCTGAAGACCTTTATGGCCGACATGGCGCCGGTCGTGGCGCTGGGACCGGATGCCCTGATCATGTCCGATCCCGGCCTGATCATGCTGGTGCGGGAACGCTGGCCGGAGCTGCCGGTGCATCTCTCGGTACAGGAGAATACGGTAAATGCCGCCTCGGTCCGATTCTGGCAGCAGGTTGGACTGACCCGGGTGATCCTCTCCCGGGAGCTCTCGCTGGATGAGATCGAGGAGATCCGTCAGGCCTGTCCGGAGATGGAGTTGGAGGTGTTTGTACATGGCGCACTCTGTATCGCCTACTCTGGGCGCTGCCTGCTGTCCGGCTATTTCAACCATCGGGACGCCAACCAGGGCAGTTGTACCAACTCCTGCCGCTGGGAGTACAAGGTGGGCCAGGTGGACGCGGGTGAGGAGATGACCGGGGTAGCCCAGTCGGGCCAGGCACGGCATCCGGCGGCTGATGGGGTCTATCTACTTGAAGAGAAAGAGCGGCCCGGGGAGTTCATGCCGATTTTCGAGGATGAACACGGCACCTACATCATGAATTCCAAGGACCTGCGGGCCGTGGAGCATATCCATCGGCTGGTGGGGATTGGGGTCGACTGCCTGAAAATCGAGGGACGCACCAAATCTCACTACTACACCGCCCGAACCACGCAGATTTATCGGCAGGCGATCGATGATGCGGTGGCCGGACGACCATTCCGTCCGGAACTGATGAGTGAGCTGGAGAATCTCTCAAGCCGGGGCTATACCGACGGTTTCTACCAGCGTCACGAGAGCCAGGAGCTGCAGTCCTACCGGGATAACTCTTCGCGCAGCGCCCGCCAGCAGTTTGTGGCGGAGGTGATGTCAGTCGATGAGGCCGACGGCACGGTGTTGCTGGATGTAAAAAACAAGTTTGCCGTGGGTGACCCGCTGGAGCTGCTGACCCCCAACGGCAATCACCGGTTTATCCTGGACGCGCTGGAAGATCAGTACGGCAATCCCATGGCAGAGGCACCCGGTGGCGGCTATGTCGTCAAGGCCCGGCTGCCTGGGAATCGGGTGCGGATGGGACTTGTTACCCGGTTGCTCGATCAGCAGGGTCATTCTCTGATCTGACCGGCGCGCCGGTTTTCTCCCCAATCTTGCGTCCATCCGCGTTCCGAAAGGCAGTGCGGGATGGCGCTGTCGATGATGAATAATTTTTATCATCACGACAAAAATTATTAACTTTACCTCCAGACGGTGCTGGGAGTAATTACTGTGCCTCTTTTGTTTGCGTGAGATTGGCATGTGATGAATATGGTCGATGATGTTCTGGATGACGACGATCTGGAAACCGATGACGAGTCTGACCTGGACTATAGCGCTTCCAGGGTGAAAAAGAGCTCGCCCGACGCGAGACGCCGTGTCGAGCAACTGATGGAACTGCGCCGGCTGCGGCAGCTGTTGGGCGACCCTGATTTTATCGGCTTGGATTGACCGGCAGGTCTGTCTGTCCAGATGTGTTCCGGGCTAAGGGCCGGTGCAGGCAGGCGCGTTGAATTCGCCATAAAATTTTTAAGTTGTTTTTTCGGTCCGTTTCGCAGTAAAAAATACCATTGGGCAATCAATTTCAAGCCGATTTTTATTGGAGATCTGACAGTGAGTAGACGTTCCGATAGGGATGAATATGATGATGACCTCGGTGAGTGGTCGGATGTCGTGCATCATAAAAACCGTAAGCAGGGTGACGAGGGCAGAAGTAAGCGATCGGCCGTGCGCGATAAAGAGAGTAGCGTACGCAAACCCAACAGTCCCCGCAGAAACACCAACAAGCATTCGGAATATTTCTGATTTCGACCATGCCGGTACGCACCTGCCGTACCGGCATCCTTTCAGGTACTTGCTATCAGGCAGCCGATGGCGCTCCTGACCGGTTTGCGCTGTTCACTCTCCGGGCGAATCACCAGATAAACCTGCCGTTCCAGCACCGGCGCGCCCTCGACCCGGAACAGGCTTCCCTGTTGCAGGGCCTCTGTCACCATCGGCTCGGCAAGGTAGGCAGTGCCGCCCCTTTTTTGCATCAGATCATAAGCCAGTCCGCCCGAACCGGTGCGCATCATCGGGACTGTCGCATCGGGAAAGTACTCGGCGTGCAGACTGGCAAAGCTGTTGCCCCAGTCCACCAGGGTATAGCCGGATTGCACTGCTTCCGCGGCCAGTAGATCGGGCCGGGATGAGACCATGACCAGCGGCACATCCATCACCTTTCGGATCAGCAAGTCAGACATCTGTGGCGGTTCAAACATGAAGGCAAGGTCAAGCAACCCGGAAGTCAGGCGCTGGATCAAGGTGTCACGAGTCAGGATCTCGACTTGTATCAACATTTCCGGCGTCTGTTGGGTCAGCTGCAGGCAGAGTTCTTTAACCGTGATCGGCCAGAGATCATTCATGCAGCCGATAGAAATCGAGTCGGAGAGTGAAGACTCCATGGCGATATCCTGCCGCGCCCTGGCCCATCCCTTGACGATGGTTTCTGCGTGGCGTTGCAGACGGTTCCCCGCAATTGTCAGCTGAATGTCGCCGCGTTTGCGAATGAACAGCGCCACATCGAGCGTCGATTCAAGCTGCTTGATGCGTGCGCTGACTGCCGACTGGGTCACGCAGAGTGTTTCAGCCGCTTTGCCGAAATGTCGAACCTTGGCAACCTCAAGGAAAGTTCTGAGTAGTGCGATATCCATGCGTAACGTTCGGTAAACAATGGGAATTTCAGGAGCATGACATTTCGCGCCATCGAATGCAATTCAGACGATTGGGTGACAGTATCCCGGGTTGTGCGGGTGCAAATGTCACCGTTTTATAACGGCGGAAACAAAGCGCAGCCTGCCGGGGTCTCTGTTAGCAGACGTTTATTTCAACAAGGAGTATGAACATGAGAGGATATCTGGCAGGAATTGCCGCGGTTGCCGCGGTCACTGTATTCTGGATGAATGCGGGGGCGGAGAAAATGGTTCCGGTTGCCGAACGCCAACCCCTTGACGTGAGTAGCGTCGCGAAAAGCAGCCAGCGCTATATGAAACCGGCGAATGAGCAGTTGCGTCAACAGTTGACGCCATTGCAGTATGACGTCACGCAGAATGATGCCACCGAGCAGCCTTTTAATAATGCCTATTGGGATGAGAAACGGGATGGTATCTATGTCGATGTGGTGACGGGCGAACCGCTGTTCTCTTCCCGGGACAAGTTCAAGTCGGGTACCGGCTGGCCCAGCTTCACCCGGCCGATTAATCCGGACGCCCTGCTGGAACAGACCGACTACAAACTGATTTGGCCGCGTACCGAGGTGCGAAGCCGCTACGGCGACTCACATCTGGGGCATGTGTTTAAGGACGGTCCACAACCGACCGGTCTGAGATACTGCGTGAACTCAGCGTCACTGCGCTTCATCCCGCGTGACGAGTTGGCCGATTCCGGTTATGCGGAATATCTGGCCAATCTGTGAATGGATGATGCTCAGGATATCAGGTCCTCTTCTTCGAACCGGCTGCTGCTCAGTCGCCATGATCGAATTTCAGCGATGCCCACCGGGGTAATGGAGGCGATCAGGTAGGAGTAGCCGGGCGACACCAGGTGCCGTTCACCCTCCGAGGGAATATGGCTCTGGTCGGGCAGGGCGCGCCAGATACCGACGATCTCCAGCCCCTGCTGTTTTGTCCGGCGGTCGATCTGCTGCTGGTTGAGCAGTTCCAGGCGGAAGTCGCCTTCAATCTGATCCGGGTAGGCCACCTGCGCCACTTTGTGTACCGAGATATGTCCCTGCACCTGTTTCCCGAACAGCACGCCACAGGCTTCATGGGGATAGGCGAGACTTGCCAACAGCCCCAGCTGGTCGCGCAGGTGTTGGGACAGATAGAGGTGCGACATATGTTAATAATAGGATATTTTTTTGTCGACGGAGTATTATTTTTACCGGAACCAATTGATTTAACAGGTTTTTATTGTGGTATTAATGAATAGGGACAGATTCCGGCGTAGTGCTGATATCACGGTTTCCGTCAGTCCAGATAGATTATCTCCCTCGGTGTGGGTCAGCGGGCGGAGCACCAACGGTCTGCCGGGGGGCATGACAGACACCGCGACCCAGATCGGTCAGCGGGACGGTAACCCGGTAAATGGTACTTTTTTCCGCCAGGCTATTGTCCGGACAGCCCCTGGAACAGGGCGCCGATAGCGCTCGAAAGCCGGGCTGAACGGTCGGGATTGCGGACCGCGCCCAGGATCGGTTGGCGCATGCCTGGCAGGAAGAGCAGATCGGCCATGCAGAGATTGAATGCCTCCTGACCGGCGCTGTTTTCGGCCAGGCGTTCCAGGAACAGATGACATAGCTCGTCATCCAGCAACTGTTCCCAGGCGCGTCCGGAGAGGGCAGTCAGGATCTCGATATGGCTGCCACCGGGAGAGGTGAGGATATGGCTGATCAACGCTCGCTGTAGCGCTGGTGCGCTGGACCGGGCGCTGCCGCGAATGGCGGCCGCCAGCAGAACGGGATCAGGGGTGGCCTGCCGCAACTCCTGCTCCACCCGATCAAGCAGTGCCTGGCTTATCGGCCGGGACAGGGTTTCATTCTCCAGGCAGTGACAGAGGGCAATCAATGGCTGGGCGGGCAGGGCGGCGATGGCGCCGCTGACCATGGTCTCGTTGTTCTCCTGGTCCAGCCGGGCCGCCAGGTCGGCGATGCCCTGATAGCCGACAAAAGACCACTGTTCCCAACCCGGCTGGCCGGAAAAGTAGTGCTGGGCATGCGCATAGAAGCGGGAAGGCGGGGCGCTCAGCAGTTGGGAGATTCGGGCATGGAACACCGCCATGCGCTCATCCTTCGGTTTGAAACTGTACGGGTTGTCCTGTAACGCCGATTCCAGCTGCTGGCCCTCGCTGTCCGCTTGCATTTTTTCGCCAATGCGCTCGATCAGACGATGCATGAAGTCGTCACGTGCCGCCTGCAGTAGTTTTCCCTGCTCGTCCAGCGGCATGCGCAGGAACCAGATCAGTGGCTCTTGCTGGCTGCTTTTGTCCTGGAACAAAAGGGCAAACCAGGCCTGTTGCTGCAGCGGGAAAGGGTACGGGATGGCGGTCTTTTCAAACTGCAGGAAGTGCTCGCGGGAGATTTTTTCCACCCGGCGGCCCATGTCAAAGAAGCGCAATCGGGCGCCACTGGTTTCCAGGAATTCGGTAATGGTACTGATCTGTTCCACGGGTTGTCTCGGTAAGGCGGTTATCTGATCCAGTCGATGATGTGGTATTCCAGATCATCGGCCTCCAGTTCACTGATCACCCGTCCGCCCACCGAGTGTCCACTCTGGATAACCGGATCGGGATCATCGGAGACCAGCGGGTGCCATGGCGGCAGCGGTTTGCCTTCCGCCAGCAGCCGGTAGGCGCAGCTTTCGGGAAGCCAGTATGGGTCCTGAAGTACCTCCAGGGTGATAGTGACGCAATCGGGCACATTGATCGAGCGGTTGGGGTAGTCGTTGCAGCAACAATTGGATTGATCCAGGTAGCGGCAACAGACATTGGTGAACTGGATCTCCCGGGTCTCTTCGTCCTCAAACCGATGCAGGCAGCATTTGGCGCAGCCGTCACAGAGCGACTCCCACTCCGCGGGTGTCATTTGGGAGAGGGATTTGTGGACCCAGAATGGTGTTTCGGATAATGACATCGGTCCATTCTACCAGCCAATGGCCGGGCGTGGCTTCCCGGTTGTACATGTTGCCGGCTCGACCCGAGCGCAAGCGTTTTGGCAGGTGTCACATTCGACTGAGCGGGGATTCACGGCATGATCTGGTCTGAAATATCCGCTAAGTCATTGTCATTCGGAGAGTTTATTAACACCGGATGGGGATGGAACGAATCCCAGGGATGGTTTTCGTTGCAGCCGGTGGATTGTTTCGGTATTTAAGTTAACTTATTGATTTATATCATAATTATTAATCGTATAAAAAATAACCAAAATAATAATATGGTTTATTGCGAAGGCTGTTCAGGGGGATTTCAGCAACTTTTCCACAATGTTATCCACAGAAATTGTGGATAACCGGCTGGCTGGTTTCATTTGTCAGCGGTGTGCGGACTTAAACCGTTTCCGTCGTCCCCGGATTGTTGTTGAATGGATTCAGTCTGTAGTTGTTGATCCAGCAGGCGGTTCTGTTCCCGCTGCGCATTGATGAGCTGTTTTAAAGCGTCCAGTCGGCTACGTTCGTCCCGGGTTGTCTGCCGGATATGCTCGATTTCCTGGCGTAGCTGATCCTGCTGGATAGCCAACTTGGATTGTTCATCGGCCAGAGCCGGGGTAGATAACAGCAGGGGACAGGACAGCAGCAAATAGCGTTTTTTCATTATCTGGGGCCGGCATACAGCAGGATTGGCGAAAGGGGGGGTATTGTGCCAGTTTCCAGTCTGCGCTTCAGCAATCAGCAGTTGTGCGATCCGGGAATGGGAAACAGGTTGTATTTCATGGGATACTGTGCCGTTTTTTATGGTTTTGTCCCAATGGCCTGTCGATGTCGATCTGGCTGGAAATTTGCCCAGGGAAGGGCTTATACCGCGAAGCACAAGGATGTGCGTGAGCGGATTTGCCCAGGGAGGGGCTTATACCGCGAAGCACACGACTCCATGGATGGAGGAGGCAGAGCGAAGCAGGAGGTCAGAGCCTTTATAAACGGTACTCGGCCTATGGCTGAGATTGGTGGGTAACCAGGTTAAATTTTGCAGGAGTTTTCGGGATGCTCTCTCCGCGGCGTTCCATATCACAGGGGCCGGACCACCAGGTATCGGTGCAGCAGGATGCCGTCTCCTACGTTCAGGGCGTGGCCGCCTACATGCGGCGCGCCTATGAGGAGGCCTACCGCTGCTGGTCACCGCTGGCCAAGCGCGGTGACGTGCGGGCGCAATATGGCCTGGCCGTGCTGTTTGATCGCGGTGAAGGGGTAGCCAGAAATCTTGCCGAGGCTGTCAACTGGTACCAGCGGGCCGCCAACCGGGGGCTGGTGGATGCTCAATACAATCTGGCTCTGCTCTACAACGAAGGCATCGGTGTCCAGGCGAGCTGCCGCCAGGCACTTCGCTGGTTTCATGAGGCCGCCGGCCAGGGCGATGCCGAGTCCCAGTATCGCCTGGCCCGCTGTTTTGATCAGGGGCTGGGTGTGGCGAAAAACCGGCCCCTGGCGGCCGACTGGTACGGCAAGGCGGCCGAGCAGGGGCATGCCGCGGCGCGTAACTGCCTGGGGGATATGTATCGAACCGGCGACGGCGTTACCCGGGACTATGCCCAGGCGCTGTACTGGCTGACTCTGGCGGCCCGGCAGGGCTACGGCTATGCCCAGGTTAACCTGGGCTATCTGTATGACCAGGGCCTGGGGGTGCCCTCCGATCCGCTGGAGGCGATCAACTGGTATCGAGAGGCGGCCCTGCATGGCGACCCCATGGCGCAGTACAACCTGGCGGAGATGTTCCGGATCGGGCGTGGCGGACAGCAGGACCCGCAGCAGGCGATCCGCTGGTATCGGAAAGCGGCCGCCCAGGGCCATCCCGGTGCGGTCAAGCGCCTGCGCCAGATCGGCGCCTGATCTGTGTGCCGGGGTTCATGAGCTTACTCCAGCCTTTTAGCTCTGAACTCATCGTGGGAGGCTCGCCCCGGGCCGAGTTCGCGGCGAGGGCGCCGCTCCTACCGATACGGCTGACCGTCGGTGTGGATTTGATCTTTTGGCTGGGTATCAGAAGATCCGGTTAAGACCGTTCAATGCCGCCACCCGGTAGGCTTCGGCCATGGTGGGATAGTTGAATGTGGTCTCGGTGAAGTAGAGCAGGCTGTTGGCGCTGCCCTTCTGGGACATGATGGCCTGGCCGATGTGGATGATCTCCGCGGCCGTCTCGCCGAAGCAGTGAATACCCAGAATCTCCAATGTCTCCCGGTGGAACAGGATCTTCAGCATGCCCACGGTATGTCCGGTAATCTGGGCCCGGGCGATACTCTTGAACATGGCGTGTCCCACCTCGTAGGGGACCTGCTGTTCGGTCAGTTCCCGCTCGCTCTTGCCCAGGGAGCTGATCTCGGGGTTAGTGTAGATGCCAGTGGGAAACTGTTCTATCAGGCTCCAGTCGCACTTGCCGGCGCTGATCTGGGCGCCGACGAAACGACCCTGGTCATAACTGGCGCTGGCCAGTCCCGGCGGTCCAGCCACGTCACCGGCGGCGAAGACATGCGCCAGATCGGTCTGGTATTTTTCGTTGACCTCGATCTGTCCGCGATGATTGATCCGGACGCCGATCTCTTCAAGCCCCATGCCCCTGGTGTTGCCTGAGCGTCCGTTGGCCCAGAGTAGGATGTCCGTCTTAAACTTTTTGCCGGATTTACAGTGGAGGACCACGCCGTCGTCCAGCGGTTCAACCTTGGTGTACTCCTCGTTATTGCGAATTACGACCCCCTGGTTACGCAGATGGTAACTGAGGGCGTCGGTAATCTCGTCATCCAGGAAGGAGAGCAGGCGGTCCCGGGTGTCCACCAGGTTCACCTTGACATCCAGGTTACAGAACATCGAGGCGTATTCGCAGCCGATCACCCCGGCGCCATAGACGGTCAGGGATTTTGGGGTGTGCTTCAGCGACAGGATGCTGTCGCTGTCATGTACCCGGGGATGGGTAAAATCGATATCCTCCGGGTGGTAGGGGGAGGAGCCGGTGGCGATCACAAAGTGATCGGCCGTTACCTGCTCGGCAGAGCCGTCCACATGCCGGATATTCAGGGTATGGGCGTCGAGAAAGGCGGCGGTACCGTAGAAGATGTCCACGTTATTACGGGAGTAATAGCGGTAGCGAGTGCTCACCTGCTCCTGGATGACCGAGTCTGCCGCCCGCAGCATGCGCGGATAGTCCACATTGACCTGCTCGATGCTGTGTTGAAACAGGGGATTGCGCTTGTAGTCCACCATCATGGAGATGTTATGACGCAGCGCCTTGCTGGGGATGGTGCCCCAGTGGGTGCAGCCACCGCCAACCTTGGCGTGTTTCTCCACAATGGCGATCTTCTGGCCGGATTTGGTCAGTTTCATGGCGGCGCCTTCGCCGCCGGGGCCGCTGCCGATAACGAGGGTGTCGTAATGCTTTTGTGTCATATTGTCCGTTCTTCTGGAGAGGCGTCAGGGTTGTCGTGGCGGCCCGGTGCGGGATTTGCCATCGAATTTATTAATATAATCATCAGTATACCCTGTGGGCTTGGTTCGAGCCAGAAATAGAGTGTATAGTCGCCATAGATTAGGACGACTGTATTATTTTTTGGTATTTTGCCCCGGGTTTTTCGTCGGGCGTCCTGGGAGTGCATCGTGTCTGTTCTGATCTGCCAGGTGGAAGTGAATTATGTGGAATAAATAGAGTCGAAGCGGGGAAGATTGCATTTACCCAGACCTGATAAACTCATCCTTTTACACCTAATGGGTCATATGACCTAGCGGAATTGAACAGTTATGCAACAGCAATTACCCATCCAGTCTCTCAGTCTCAGCCTGCCTGTGGAAGGCATGACCTGCGCCGCCTGTTCCACCCGTCTGGAGCGGGTGCTGGGGAAGCAGAACGGTATTTCAGCGGCGCGGGTCAACCTGGCTGCCAACAGTGCCAGTGTGGAGTTCGACTCGGCACAGGTTTCTCCCCTGGATATTACTGAGGCGATCAGCCGGGCGGGGTTTTCCGTACCGTCGGAAACCCTGGAGTTGGTGATTGGGGGCATGACCTGCGCCGCCTGCTCCAGTCGTCTGGAGAAAGTGCTGTCGCGCCTGCCCGGTGTTGAACGGGCAGTGGTGAATCTGGTGACCGAAAAGGCGTCCATTACCGCGCCGACCGGGGTGGTTCCGCAGGCGGAAGTGATCGCGGCTGTGGAGAAGGCCGGTTTCACGGCGATACCGGCCATGACCGCCGCAGAACAGCAGGCCCAGCTGCAGGAAAAGGCTGCGCAGCGAAATCGCAAGGAGTCGCTACAGCTGATCCTGGCCCTGTTGTTGTCGCTGCCACTGGCGTTGCCGATGCTGTTGGTGCCACTCGACATCCACGCGGAGTTACCGGCCGTCTGGCAGTTGATGCTGGCCACGCCCGTCCAGTTCTGGCTGGGCTGGCGCTTCTATGAAGGGGCCTTCAAATCCTTACGTGGCGGTGCCGGCAATATGGATGTCCTGGTGGCGATGGGGACCAGTGCGGCCTGGGGATTGAGTGCCTGGGTCACTCTGTTTGGCGGTGCGGGTGGCCAACTCTATTTCGAGGCCGGTGCCATGGTGATCAGCCTGGTGCTGCTGGGCAAGTGGTTGGAGGGCCGGGCCAAGCGCAGCGCCGCATCGGCTATTCGCGCCTTGATGGACCTGCAGCCGGAACTGGCCCGGGTTGAACGCGATGGAGTAGTGATGGAAGTGCCGGCCGAGAGCGTGCTGCGCGGAGAAGTGGTGCTGATCCGGCCGGGTGAGCGGGTACCGGTGGACGGGGAGATCCTGGAGGGGGTAAGCCAGCTGGATGAATCCCTGATTACCGGTGAATCACTGCCGGTTGACCGGACCATCGGGGACCGGGTGACCGGCGCATCTGTGAACGGTGCCGGGCTGCTCAGGATTGAAGCCACCACGGTGGGCGCTGAGTCCACCCTGGCACGGATTATCCATCTGGTGGAAAACGCCCAGGCGAGCAAGGCGCCGGTACAGAAACTGGTCGATCGGATCTCTGCCGTCTTCGTGCCAGTGGTGGCGGTGATTGCCAGTCTGACCTTCCTCTCCTGGTGGCTGATCGGCTCCAATCTGGAAGTGGGCTTTATCGCGGCGGTTTCGGTACTGGTAATTGCCTGTCCCTGTGCTCTTGGGCTGGCTACTCCGACCGCGTTGATGGTGGGAACCGGCGTGGCCGCCCGCAACGGTGTGCTGATCAAGGATGCCGAGGCTCTGGAGCGCGCACACCATAGCAGTGCCGTGGTGCTGGACAAGACCGGCACCCTGACCCTGGGCAAGCCCACAGTCGAGTCGGTGGTGGCGGTGGACGGCGATACCGCCGGACTGCTGCAACTGACCGCTTCCGCGCAACAGGGGAGTGAACATCCCTTGGCACACGCGATATTGAGTCGGGCGGAGATTGACCGGCTGTCGCTGCTGCCGTTGGCCGATTTCAACTCCCTGCCCGGACGCGGACTCTCCGCCAGGCTGGGTGAGCGGAAGTTGCTGATCGGCAATAGCCGTCTGATGCGTGAGGAGGGAATTTCGCTGGATGTACTGGGCTCGGAAGGGGAACAGCTGGAGGGGCAGGGGCGCACCCTGATGTGGGTGGCGGAGCGCGCGCCGACCCCCCGGGTGCTGGGTTATATTGCTGTGAGTGATCCCATAAAGCCGGAGGCGGTGGCCGCAGTGGCGGCGTTGAAACGGCGGGGCATACTGACGGTGATGCTCACTGGCGATAACCGCCACGCCTCCCGCGCGGTGGCCGATGCGGTGGGTATTGACCGGGTGGTGGCTGAAGTGCTGCCCGAGGAGAAGGCGGCGGAAGTAGGCCAGTTGCGGGAACAGGGGCGGACGGTTGCCATGGTAGGCGACGGCATCAATGATGCACCCGCACTCGCAGCGGCCGATGTGGGCATGGCGATGGGCACCGGGACCGACGTGGCCATGCACACCGCCGGTATCACCCTGATGCGTGGGGACCCGCTGCTGGTGGCGGATGCGATCTCGATCTCCCATGCCACTTATCGCAAGATCCTGCAGAATCTGTTCTGGGCTCTGATCTATAATCTGGTCGCCATTCCCCTGGCGGCCTCGGGTATGCTCAGCCCGGTAGTTGCGGCGGCGGCCATGGCCCTGTCATCGGTCAGCGTGGTTTCCAATTCATTATTTTTACGCCGTTGGCGCAGAGTGGCCTGATAGTTTTTTCCGGCCATGAACCCATTTGCTGTTGATGTTGATTTGCACCGGAGAGACGCGGGAGTGGATTCGGTCGCCATATGCGCGGACAGACCAGTGCCTGCAAAAGCACCGTCGCTGATGCAATATATCGTGGGAACAGCACCATATTATTAACCCTTGTTTTCGGAGTGGATGATGTCAAAGACCTATAAGGTGGAAGGTATGAGTTGCAGCGGTTGTGTCAGCTCGGTTGAACAGGCGATCAAGGCGGTGGCAGCCCAGGCCAGCGTCGAGGTCAAACTGGAGGGGGGACTGGTCACGGTTGCCGGGGTGGATGACGACAACCTGGTCAAGCAGGCGGTTGAGGATGCCGGCTTTACCTATGCAGGAACCGCCTGAAGGCCGGTTATTTACCGACGGTTGTATTGGTATTAATACCCTGGATAGCCGGGATTTCTCAATATCCCGGTGTGATCCGGGTGGCCGGCAGGCTGCTGGTGGGCCACGAACCGCATCCACCGGTAGGCCCCGGATGCGATGCGGTTCACCGGCTCACCGACCCTGTTCAGAGCATCTGCGAAGCGATTGATTCGACAGGCGGCAAAATTCAGCCACAGACCGTGGCGGACAGCCAATACACCACAGTCTGCAGGGCGGCTGTTCAGAGTCTGTGGGGCAGGTTCTTGCGGATGGTTTCTACGTCGTGGGCGGTGAGATTTTTGGAAATTTCGGAAGCCACCAGTTTCTGCAGTGGTTGCGGTTGTTGTTTTCTCAGCAGGCCGAGGAAACTGGGCGCGGCGATGACATGGAGTTTGTTGAAATGACCCTGGGCACGGCCTGATTCCAGGGTGGCACAGACCTGGTGTGCAAAGCGTACTGCCTCATCGTGCTTGGTTTCGTCCACATGGCCGACGTCGTGGCTGCGGGGGCCGGCGCTACGGTCACGGCCCGGCTTGTCGGTCACCAGGTCCCCGGCATGCAAGCGGGCCTCCGGATGGTTCAGGGTCTGGATTTCGATCAGGGGGCTAAAGGCGTTCTCGGCGGAGAAGATTCTTGCACGGCTTGTGTCAGCAACGACTACCCAGGCTGCATTCATAATCATTCCTCTCTCAGTTGATGATTGGGTCGACGACCCCGGAGTTAAGAGTATAGAGGAATATCCCCCGCCGGTTTTGCGCTGGGTCATGCGAAATCATCTTCTTCCTGGGTTATTTTGAGATGTGCAGATGGAGTAAAATTGTAGAGCTTTATTACTCTTCTCAGAATTGGACGGAAGATTTCGAACCTCAAAAGGGGGCATCTCCCTCATGCCATTGAGGGACATCCCAGGCCCGGAAAATATATGCAGTTTCCTCATCGTCAAAACTTTTCCGACCAGACGGGTGTCACCAACCACGCGGGTTGCCCGGTTTAGTGAAAATATTTTCCGCTTGTGCCGGTCTCATGCATTGAGAGGCCGAAATAAATGAGGAGATCAAGATGCGCCGATTCATGATGGCCGGACTGATTCTGTTGAGCCCTGTCGTGAGCAACCCAGTGGCGGCGGAGACCCATACAATCGAATTGACCCAGGTGCCCTGCCAGTTTCTGGAGAGCGAGCGAGGTATCGACCGGGGCTTCACATCCCGCAACATCAGCGATTGCCAGGCGATCAACAAACAGACTGGCGAAATGCGCCTGTCCGAGGCCAAAGTACTGAAGCTCATGCCCGGGCGTTACGTGTTTCGGGTCACCAATAAAAACGTGCCGTATGAACTGGGTTTCTGGTTGCGTGGTGACGGCCTGATTAATCGTGCCCGGTTGCCCAGCGTCTCTGGCGGCGGGTTGGCCATCGGCACGACCCAGGACTATGAAATTGACCTGAAACCGGGAGAGTATGTCTACTCCTGCCCGCTGAACCCTACCCCCAATTACAAACTGATTGTTAGCGAAGGCTGATTGCCATTTGCCTTGGCTGGCTGCGGACTCGGTAAGCCGAGGCCAAACCTTGCAGCCGGAGTGTCGCTATGCTGTCCTTCTGCATGCCGGACGTTAGATCACGGATGGAGTCCCTGATCGACAAGCGGCATGTCGCTTATTTGTCTACGTGGATCTTGGTTGTGGTATCCGGATACATAATCCTGTAGCTACTGATAGCAACGCAGCGTATCGCTCCAAGCTGAAGAATGCCGGCTGTCTTCGTGAAACATTAGCCACTGATTTGCTGGATGGAATCATTTTTTATCCGGCGGTATACCTGCCCTCCATCATGTGCTGAGCCATCTGTCGTAACACGGGTGTAGATGTCAATTCACCTAGTCTGACATTTCCCGGTATCACTCCATACATTACTGATTCGCGGTCACAACTCATTCCCTGTTATTGCGGAAATGACCGTAATTTATCGGCTGGCAGGTAGCTGTCAGCACGTCGTCTGAGTTGATGCGGCAAGCGTCCCCCGGTTATTGCATATCCAGATATGACGAAATATAAGTCAGGAATTGCAGGTCTATTACATTACGCATTGAAGGTATTTTTAATGTGAATTGCCAATAACTACATGAGGAGATATTTCATGAATAAATCACTATCGCTTACAAAATCACTGGCAGTCGTCACTGCGCTTCTGGGGTCGATGGCTCTCTATTCAACCGCGGTTCTGGCAGAGACCATCCAAGGAAAGCTCAATGGACTCGAATGTGCTTCTCGTGGAGAGGAGTGCCCCACAGACAGACTTGACCCGCACATCGCAGTTGAACGTGATTTTGTCGTCCAGACCGCGGATGGCAAGTACTACTTTATTACCAATCTTGATCGAGCAATCAAGGCACGCCATGCGCTGAAAATGGTACGCGTTGAAGGTACGATGAGTCCAAAATTTAATGCGATAAATGCTGATGAGTTTTGGGTTCAGAGTGGTGGGGATTACAACATGGTCTGGAGTGCTGAAATGCAGTCACAGGAGCAGCGTCTCTTCGGTCCCCCAAAAGAGATCAATAGATAGTCGGGACTATTGATCAAGCCCATCCGCATAGCAGGATGGTCTGGTGAGTCATCGGGTGTGAATGCGGATGGTTATCCACATTCACGCCTTCTTACATGCCTCGGTGAGGCATGCATATATTGATTCCAGACCCCCGTATTCATAGGAAATCCGTATCCACCATTCTTGAATTTTTACCAATATACAAGGTTATCCGGTTACCCGTGAGGCTTAGCTGCGGTCGGGTACCGTGTTTATACGCCGCGGAGTAACTATTCAACACTCGGTAGTTATCGGAAAAACATCGTTCGATGTGGGAAGTCAACTGAACCGCGTCGATGGAAATTGCCGCCGCATCGCATCGCTCAACACATCCGCATTCGTGTTTATTCGCGGCTGACATTTTCCTGAATACAACGGAGTTGGATGTGTGATTAGGAAAGGCGGTGGCTTGCAGATAATGCTCATCGACCAATCGATGATTGGGTATTTGTTCTGCCACCGGAATCCGGGATGTATTTCGTATCATTCCGGCAACTCGAAATTTACTGCACCGGGGCACTCATCCCCGGTGTGCCGAAACGTTTCGCAAATACGTGCGGGGGATCGTGTGTGCACTATTCAGCTGGCGTGTGTATTTGGTCAATGGACGTATCATATCCACCACGTCAACAATCTGGAACTCTCCTTGCTTGCTCACCTTGATCGGTTTCTGCCCGGTAATCATCCGCATGACACCGAGTAAGCAAGGGGGTAGCGATCACCAGGTTGGTGATGCGCCTGTTCAATATAGATCAGACATTTTGCGCTATGAAATTGCCGGCTTCGGCCCCGTCTCGTTAGGCCTGACAACCCTCGGATGGTTGGTTTGGGCAAAGCTCGCGCTGCAACATAGGTATTCCATCCTGATTGATTCGGTGGGCTACTGCCCGACTGGATTATGGCCGGGTGGCATCCGCTCCGATGGCCTCAAATACCGCGTCAAGCTCCTTAGCCAGCGCATCCAGGTCCCGGTTGCCGTAGGGTGCGAATACCGTGCTGGGCAGGCGATAGGTGAGGCTTGACGTGCCGTCGCTGTTCTCCGTCAGGTAGAGTCGCAACGGCGCCTCGATACCGGCCGCGACGCTGGCATTGAGCATGCGCACAGCGTAATCGTTACGGAACACCATCAGCACCAGATTACCGGGGATCTTTACCCCGCGCTGGGCGGCGCCGCGGCTGGCGCTGGCCTGCGCCACCAATCCCATCTGGTGTTTATTGATTGCCTGTTCGACGCGGGAGGCGAGCGCATCAAATGCATGGGGTGACCGCAGAGTGACGGTTCCGGAAAGTGGCGTGTCGCTGACGACCTGGGTGGTTGCCATCAACAGCATGCCAAGAAGTAACAAGCTGACGTGGAGACGGATCGATATTGTCATTGTGGTCATGGTGGTTTCCTGTTGTGGCTTCCTGTTTCGGAACACACTTCGCTATTACTCTTGTGGGGTTCCGCTTCGCCGGCGGACCATTTGGTGCGTGAGGATAAGCATGCCGCATGGCCCGCGACGCCCCGGATCAGTCCAGCTTGATTTTCTGCTCCATCGGTAGCGAGGGATTTGCCGCCCACTCGGCAGCCGAGCCGTCATAGAGGCGCGCCTTGTCATTACCCAGCAGTTCATGGGAGACGAACCAGGCCAGCGAGGTGCGGTGTCCGGTATGGCAGAAGGAGATCTGATCGCCGTCCAATGGCACGCCGGCGGCCTGGTAGATGCGTTTGAGGTTTTCCGACGTGTGGAAGGTCGCGCCGCGGTTAACGGTCAGCCAGTCGAAGGGGAGATTGACAGCGCCGGGGAGGGTGCCGGGGCGCTCCTTCTTGCCGCTCACCAGACCCATGTGCTCGGCGCTGCTGCGGTTGTCGACCAGCCGGGTGGTGGTGGCGAGGGCGGCCTTGACCTGATCCGCGTTCACCAGATACTCCGGCCTGGGGTGGGCCTTGAATGCCTTGCCGGCGGGCGGGTTGGCGCGGTTCTCCAGGGTGTGGTTGCGGTTCTGGGCGTACGCGATGAGGCCGCCGTCGAGAATCGAGACGTTATCGTGTCCCAAGACCTTGAAGGTCCAGTAGACCCGGGTGGCGCTGGCCATTTCACCTGCACTGCGTCCGGTGACCACCAGCACGACCCGGGTTGTGTTGTCGATACCCAGGCCGCCGATCAGTTGCTCCAACTCCTGCACCGGGGGCAGCATCTGCGGGACGCCGTTGGCATCGGCGCGGCGCCAGCTGCTGTAGTCGCTGTGAATGGCACCGGGTACATGGTATTGCTGATAAGCGGACTTGGGTTGCAGATCCAGTACCAGCAGATCGGGCTCGCCCAACTTGGCGGCCAGCCAGTCACCGTCCACCAGCGGCTGTGCCGCCATCAGTACGGGTGATACGAAGAACAGTAGAAACAAGGCGGCAAATTGTCGGATTGGCATCGAAAAGCTCCTTTGGATGGGGCGGTTATTGTTGTTTGACCAACGGGTCCAGCAGTAGTGCAACGACCCGGGCAGTGCGTCATTTCAGGGCAGCGGTATTTCTCGCTGGTACAGAGTATAGGCGGACGTTTCGGCGGCACGCAGTGCACGGCGCAGCATGCCTGCGCCTTTGCCCTCCGCGCCACTGCTCAGGACGGCGCGATAAAAGTCCCGATAAAACAGGTCCGGCTCGACCTGGATGCGCAAACGCAGGGTACCGGCTCTCCCGTCTCTCGGTAACCGGTAGTCGAGGCTGCTGCTTTCGCCGGGGGCGAGCCGGGTGTCAAACAGCTCCTCGCTCAGGTTCAGGCTTACCTGGCGGGCGATGATCCGCTCCTGCCGGGTGTGGGGGATCGGTGTGTCTGCGTGGTCCAACTGGACCGCTTCAAGCAGCACCCGGGGCGTCACGTAGGTTGGAAAATGGTGGCCGACGCCGCTGTTGCTCAGGGTGAGTCTGGCGGTGATTGAGGCTCCGCTGATCGCCATCCTGTCAAGCGTGATCTCCACACCCGACAGTACAGTCGCCTTGTCGTGGATACCGCGCCACAGGTGGCGGCGGTCCGGCATGTGGCAGGACTGGCAGCTCTGCCCGGCCGCTGCCTGGGGACTGGCGCGCCACTCCTCGAAGGTGTTCTCCAGCAGTTTTCCGTTCAGAGCAAAGCCATCCGGCTCGAACTGGTGGCAGGCGGCGCAGAAGCGTGAATCCTCGAATGCCGTGCTGGTCTGAAAGCCGTCGTGAGCACCCTCTAAAATGCCACCCCCGTCGTCACGTGGCGGTGGTCCATGGATCACCCAGTCGCGTAGATGGCAGGCGGCACAAATCAGCCCTTGATGGGACAGTGGGCTGGCCTCCGCGTTTTCCGTGGGCGGATCGTTGACGGTTTTATCGTCGGCAATCCATGCGGTCAGTTCGTCTGCCTGCTCCGCCAGTGGTGCGTGACAGCGCAGACAGGCCTGGTGACCCGCGCGGTCGTTTGGCTCCATCTCCCGCAACTGCCCCAGCAGGCCCGGACCCATGGCACGGGCATGCAGACTGCCTTGCCAGTCCTGCAATTGCCGGGGATGACAAGTGCCGCATGCGCGTGGATCAAGAGACGCCTCAAGGGGTGAAAAGCCGGGGGGTGTTTCGCCCTGGTAGGGCAGTGGACGCTGCCAGTGGCGGCTGAGGAAGGTGTCGATGGAGCTGGCGGAATTGCCATCCGCCACTGCTGCGGATCCGCCCATCATGAGAAGCATGCCGCAGACAAACCAGCCCGCGTATCGGTGTGGTGTCATGGCGCTGCCCGCCTCAGCGCCGCGATCCAGTCGTCGATTGAGACAGGCAGATAACCGGTCAGTTCCAGATCGCGATCCTCAAACACATCCTGGTCTGGATAAGCCTGTTGCCTGGCGTTGATCACCCGGTCGCGATGCAGAATCAGTGCCTGAATATGCGGCCGGAACAACCGCAGCATGGCACTGATCCAGCGGTTTACCGGCCAGGAGGGCCAGGCGTGTTCGATGGCGAAACGCGGCAGCATCTGAATGATATCTGCGGCCGCATACCAGGTTTCGCCAGTGACCCAGCGATTGGCGGCAAACAGCCCAATGGGCCGACCCCAGGCATCCATCGAGATGCCTGCCAGGTGGGTAATCGCCTCGTTTCCCTGCGGCCAGGGCACGCTGGCCAGGGGGTAATCCAGGGGGTGGATGTCCCCGGACAGGCCGCCAGTGCGCAGAAAGGTATGGAAGTGGCCGTGCTCCCCGAATTCGCTGCGATGGGCGTGGTAATAGTACTGGCCAAACGTTTCATCATCGAAAACGTCATCCCGGGGATAGTGTTCTGATTCAACAAAATCCCCCTGACCCTTGAGCACCTCTCCCACCAGGTTGAGTCCGACCCGCTCCAGTGCCCGCATGCAGGCGCGGACCTCGTCGCCTGCGGCCAGCAGTTGCTTGATCTCGTCGGCCGGCAGCCGGGACGGATCGGGCGGTATCGGCGCTGTCGACTGAATAAAACCACCTCTATTGTTCATTTGTTCGAAAGTCCGAAGCGGGGTCGCCAACGCACACCCAAGGCACTGCCGAGGAGGGCGCAGACGATCCACAGCCAGCCATGCAGGCTGAGTGAGGCAACTCCGGAGAAAAATGCACCGATGTTGCAGCCATAGGCGATCCGGGCGCCGTAGCCCATCATTATACCGCCGAGGACGGCGGCGGCCAGTGAACGCAACGGTATGTGGAACGAAGGCATAAAGCGGCCACCCAGTCCGGCGGCGGTCAATGCCCCGAGCAGAATGCCGATATCCATTACCGAGGTCACATCGTGCAACAGGTTCATCTGCAGTGCGGATTGCTGGAAGGCCCCGTTCCAAAAAGGTGCGGTAGTGGGATCCCAGCCGAATAGCAGGGCCGCCTTGGCACCCCAGAGGGTGAAGCCCCAGGTGATGGTCCAGGGATGACCGGCGGTGAGCAGCGTGGCCAGATTGAGTAGCGCCAGCGCCAGTGCGGCGGCGGGCAGGGTCCAGGGTCCGGTCAGCAGGCGTCTCCAGAATGTCTGTCGCAAGGTGGGTGATGCCGCAGGTCGTACACCCCAGCGGCGCAACAGCAGGGCGAGCAGACCGATGAACCCGAGTTGCAGGGCGACCGCCAACGGATAACCGAGAGGTTCGGCCAGTGACTGAGTCTGTAACGATGGCAATGCCTGCCACTGCCCCATGTGCAGACTGGCCCAGAAAGATCCGCCGCAAAAGGCGATCAGAGTGATCACCATGCGCGGCGCCCCGCTACCTGCCTTGTAGAGGGTGCCGGAGCCGCAACCGTCACCGAGTTGCATACCGATGCCGAACAGGAAGGCCCCGGCCGCGACCTGCAGGCCGGCCGGAGCCCAGGCACCGGTCAGGCTGCGGCCAAAGAACTGTCCCTCACTGAGAAACGGAGCGAATAGCAGCGTGGCGGATGCGAGCATCAGCAATTGGGCCTGCAATGCCGGGGTTTCTCGCTGCAACAGGAAGCGCCGGTAGGCGCTGGTAAAACCGAAGGCGCCATGTTGCAACGCGACACCCAGGGCCACCCCTAACAGCAGCAGCAGCGCGAGGCGCGGCGTGGCGAGAACCACAACAAGTGCCAGGATCAAGAGCGAGGCTATCGACACGGCGCCCCACTGAATGACCTTCAGCGAACTGCGCCTGGGTGTGGGCACTCCTGCCGGTGGCAGCTTGTCTGCATCCGATAGACTGTTCAGCGACTTATTCATCAAACATGATCAATCAGTAATAATGATGGAAACAGGCAATAGGTCGCGAGCACCCGGATGGGCGGCGGGCCTAAGCCCGCCCCGACCACCTATTTTGCCGCACAGGGATTCTTGGCAGCGCATGGATTTGTTGCTGCACAGGGATTCTTGGCAGCGCATGGATTTTTTGCTGCGCATGGGTTCTTGGCAGCGCATGGATTTTTTGCTGCGCATGGGTTGTTGGCCGCACAGGGATTTTTGGCCGCACAGGGATTCATCGCACCCGTCTTGTACAGCTTGGCAAAGCCCTTTTGCTGCTCGGTTACATAGGTGGCGAGAGCGGCCAGTTCCCTGGAGTCCCAAGGCAGTGGCTGGGCCGCCATGGGGGATACCATGCAGAGCTGCACCATTTCGTCGGCGTGGACTGCCTTTACCTGGAACTGGTCATTGGCCATCTGCACATAGTGGGGATAGGGCTGGGCGAATGAGGCCTGGAACATGCCGTTGTTGTTGTGGCAAGTGTTGCAGGACATACCGTTGGTGCTCAGGCTGGTATCCTTGAACAGCTTTTCGCCCTCGGCAAGCAGTGCCGTGGGATTGCCCTGGTACGGCCTGTAGTCCTTGGGGCGAGTTACGGCATCCGCACTGGTCTTGGCTGCGCAAGGGTTTTTAGCCGCGCAGGGATTCATCGGCTTGGCGGCGCAGGGATTCATCGGCTTGGCGGCGCAGGGATTGGCCGCGTAGAGAGGGGTGCCGCTGAGTGCGACGGTGGTGAGGCATCCGCTGACAATAGCTGTCAGGGTTTTCCTGGAATAGGTGTGTTTCATGTTGGTTCTCCTCTGGTAATAAACCCTGCGATTTCCTTAGGTGGAATTTCTGATTGTTTTGTCACTGGTACTCCGGATTCCTTATGGCGTGCTCCAGAACTGCCAACGAAGCAACTTCCTTGTGACGTTTGTTAAGAGTCAGGGCATATACAGTAGGACCGGAAGAAATACGCTTTCTTTTCAGGTCGTGCCCCCTGATGGCCGAATTCGTGCTGTTTCGTACCATTCTATCCACTGAGCAATTGAATGGATGGGGGGGTACGGTTTAAACGTTTGCACAACCCGGTGAGGGTATGCGCCGATTTTGCCGGCGACCCCATCGCCGGTAAGCCGATGGACAGAACGCCCATAAATAGCCAAATGCATCCTGTCGGTGGTTGAACCCGGACGGTTCGTTCAGTTGCCGGTCGAACGCCGGCCAGGTTGAGTAAATACCTTGTCCGGCTAAAGGTTTGAACTGGATTGTCGATATCATTAATCCGTGGACTCGGTAAACCCTCTCCGGGATGGAGATATACACTTCGCGTTTGACGGATGTGTCGAATGAATAGTCAGTTACTTACCCAAATCACCACTGCCCGTTACGTTGCAGCGGTCACTGTTTGCCGTCTTGTGCAACCGTGCAGATCGGGATCGGATGGATAGCGGCAGCTACATAGGGCTGCTCAACAACGCCGTGCTGTTGCTCGCGCTTGGTGTCAGTTATGAGGCGTTGGGCATCAACCGGATTCAGGCTCGGCTGTTGAGGCAAATGGTATCCGGACTGCTCATAGGCGTGATCGGCATCGCCGTGATGCTGAGCCCGTGGCGGTTGGCACCGGGCATCTTTTTTGACACCCGCTGGGTCGTGATCAGCCTCAGTGGTCTCTTTTTCGGCCTGGTTCCTACCCTGATCGGGGGAGTGATGACTATCCTGTTTCGCCTCTTTCAAGGCGGTGACGGGGCGATTGTCGGCAGCTTGACCATTCTGTCGGGGGGCATGATCGGGTTGGGATGGCGCTATTTGCAGCAGCGCCTGGAGTGGCCGCTCGACTGGCTGCGGCTCTATCTGTTCAGTATCGTGGTAGAGTTGGCGGTCCTGGGGTGCATGCTGCTGATGCCGCCGGAGATTCGCTGGGTCATTATTTACTCAGTGGCACCGCCGCTGCTGATGTTGTTCCCCCTCGGCTCCCTGCTGCTGGGGTTGTTGTTGCTTCGCCAGGAGCAACACTGCAAGGCAAAACAGGCACTGGTGGAGAGTCAGGCGCGCTATCAGACCATTATCGAATCACTCGATGAAATAGGGGAGGGGCTGTTTATCGTTGGCGCAGACTCCCGTATCGAACACATGAACCAAACCATGACCGGATGGTTTGGCGACCGTACCGGCGAATTTTGCTCCGACTCGGTGGCGGCGCTGGATAGTAAACATCGATACCGGCGAGTGATTCAGCCCGAGGGGCATGGCAGGAGTGTATATTACCGGCCAGAGTCGCCGGATGGCCGACACTTCGAGACTGTCGGCACGCCCATCAAAAACCGCGATGGATCGGTTTCGCGTCTGGAAGTTATCCGGGACGTAAGCGGGCGTAAGCACAACGAGGAGCAGATCCGTACGCTCTCCCAGGTAGTGGAGCAGAGCCCGGTCTCGGTGGTGATCACGGATACCGAGGGTTATATCGAATATGTCAACAGCACGTTTGAAAAGATCTCCGGATACCGCTCGACAGAGGTGATCGGGCAGCACACTCGCATGCTGCAGTCCGGTAAGACACCTGTGCGGCACTATCAGGAGTTGTGGCGAACCATCAAGTCCGGTGGCTCATGGCGCGGTGAATTCTGTAACAAGAAAAAGAGCGGTGAACTGTTCTGGGAACGGGCGCATATCGCGCCGGTTCAGGATGAGGCTGGCGAGACGCGCCATTTTCTGGCGGTCAAAGAGGATATTACCCTGCACAAGGCCCAGGAACAACGCATCCTGCAACAGGCCCATTATGATGGGCTGACCGGGTTGCCGAACCGTTTCCTCTCCCTGGACCGGCTGGATCAGCTGACCCGGGAAGCTGATCGTGCAAATCAGCATGTGGCCGTGCTGTTCCTGGATCTGGATGATTTCAAGAAAGTGAATGACAGCCTGGGTCATGAAGTCGGCGACCAGTTGCTGGTGCAGGCGGCGGACCGGCTCAACACCCAGGTACGCAGCAGTGATACCGTCGGCCGGCTGGGTGGCGATGAGTTTATCATCGTGTTGGGCGGGCTGGATGAGATCGACCGTTCCGGACGGGTGGCTGAGCAGATGCTGTCCCAGTTTCACCGGCCGTTCAATCTGGATGGGCGTGAACTGGTCCTGACGGCCAGCCTGGGGGTGGCCATCTACCCGGAAGACGGCGCCAGCCCGGCGGAGCTGTTGCGCAACGCCGACACTGCCATGTACTGCTCCAAGGAGGCCGGACGCAATACCTACCACTACTACACTGAGTCGATGAACCAGGGGGTCGCCAGGAGGCTGCTGCTGGAGCAGCATCTGCGTGGCGCAATGATGCGCGGGGAGTTCCGGCTCCACTATCAGCCGCAGATCGAACTGGTTTCCGGTCGCCTGATCGGCACCGAAGCGTTATTGCGCTGGCATAACCCCGAGCTCGGAGAGGTGTCGCCGGCGGAGTTTATACCCATCGCCGAGCAGACCGGTCTGATTGTCGGTATTGGGGAGTATGTGGTTACTGAATCACTTGCCCAGCTGGTCCGGTGGCGGCAGATAGCCGGGCAGTCGCTGAGAATGGCCGTCAACGTATCACCGCGGCAGTTCCGCGATCCCACGCTGGTGCCCTTTATCGAACAGTCGGTCAAGCGCGTGGGGATACCGGCCGAGTGTCTGGAGCTGGAAATTACCGAAGGGGTGCTGATGAGCGGCCACTCCTACGTTGATATAGCACTGTCTGCCTTGAATCGTCTCGGGGTGAACATCGCCATGGACGATTTTGGTACCGGTTACTCATCCCTCAGTTATCTCCGAAACTATCCTTTCGATATCCTTAAAATAGACCGCAGCTTCATTAATGATGTGCCGCTGAATGAGGCGGACCGGGAGCTGGTCAATGCAACCATCGCCATGGCCCATGGTTTGGGGCTCAAGGTGGTGGCTGAAGGCGTTGAAACCGACGAGCAGTTACAGTATCTGAAAGCCCAGGGATGCGATTATGCCCAGGGTTACCTGTTCAGCCGATCGGTGCCCGGTGAGGAGATTCTGGCGCTGCTGGAGAATAATGTCGTGGTTTGATCTGCGCCTATCGAGTACCGGGTCAAACATGGCGGAAGCGGCAATTTGAGGATCTGACTCAGTGATTGAAAGCACTTGCAGTAGACGAGATTTGACCCTATCTATACCAGGCGAACATCGCCCTGGTGCGGCCGGCAGAGAAGTAACCTATGAAACCGACAGCTGAACAACTGCGCCACGCCCTGCAAATGGCAGAGCGGATGCGCGAACAGGGCGATGATCCGGATTTTCTGGCCAGAGCGCTGCTCTATCTGCACCGGCGGGATGAGATCTTGGAAAAGGTGCTTGGGCACCTTGAACTATTTCTGCGTTTCGGTCTGCCGGTGGATGAGCATATGAAGCTGGTTCGTCTGGTCGAAGAGGCCAAGGCGCAACAGCGAATGGAGCAGGGTGAGGACGCGGATAAACTGGGCTTGTGAGCCGGGTCCGGTCGCAGGGGCGTCTGACGGATAGTGAGGAAAACCTTTGACCCGCCGGCAACTGTGCTAATATCCATAGCGATTTTGTACCTCCCAGCCTAGGAGCCCGTCGGACTTAACACTGATCTACTGCGGAAAAGCCGGATTTGGCCATATTGTCCGATCTTCCTCGTTGAATAGGTCCACTATTCGCCTCGAAAGATCAAAAAATCTGTCTCATCCAATCGCCTGGAGCGATTGACGTGCCAACCCCGAAGGGGTGGAGCACAGGGATGTGCGGGACAAATCGGCCTTCCCTCGCTACGATCGGTCAAGCCCGATAGACTCCCCGTTGGGGGTGGTTGAATGATCAGGAGTAACGCATGCCGATTTATGAGTACCGTTGTGATGCCTGCGGCCATGAGCTGGAGGCGATGCAGAAGATGAGTGATGCGGCGCTGACCGACTGTCCTGCTTGCGCCAAGCCGGCACTGAAAAAGATGATCTCGGCCGCCGGTTTTCGCCTTAAGGGGCAGGGCTGGTACGAGACCGATTTCAAGAGCGGCAAGCAGAAGAATCTGCACAGTGGTGAGAAACCGGAGTCCAAACCGGCTCCGGCCTGCGCCAGTGGCGGTTGTGGCGGCTGCGACGCCTGACCCTGAAGCATGAAATTCATCCGCCGCTACCTGGTGGCCGGCCTGCTGGTCTGGGTGCCGCTCGGCATTACCCTGCTGGTGGTACGCCTGCTGGTGCGCTGGCTGGACGGTTCCCTGCTGCTGTTGCCGGACGCCTACCGCCCGGAGAACCTGCTGGGCTTCTCCATTCCGGGTCTCGGTGTGGTGGTCTCGGTGCTGATTGTCTTTGTCACCGGTGTGCTGGCGGCCAATCTGTTCGGTCGCTCGCTGGTCTCTGTCTGGGAACGCCTGCTGGCCCGCATCCCACTGGTCCGATCGATCTACTCCGGTGCCAAGCAGCTGGCCGAGACCATGTTCAGCGAGGCTGGGCAGTCCTTCAGAAAGGTGCTGTTGATCGAGTTTCCGCGCAAGGGGCTCTGGACTCTGGCGTTTCAGACCGGTACCGATGCGGGCGAGGCGCAGCGCAAGACCGGACGGGATGTGATTAACGTCTATGTGCCCACCACGCCCAATCCGACTGGCGGCTACTTTGTCATGGTGCCAAGAGAGGATGTGATCGAACTGGAGATGAGCGTGGACGACGGATTGAAAATGCTCATGTCCATGGGGGCGGTAGTGCCCCATGCGCACGAATCGGCTCCACAGCCGGAGACGGTTGATTCCAGAACCTGATTTATTCAACGCTACATCTTAAATGCCCAAAGCGGGGCCGATCGACTGCCAAAGCGGACCGCCTGTAGCGAATTCGGCCTGGGGCTGGCCTCCTACAGGGTCGCCTGGCGACTGCATCTCAATGGCAGCAGAGAGGGTGAGTTCTTCAACCAGGTGAAGGTCCGGGTTGGTTGACGAGGCCGGGCGATTTATACTCCTGCAATGAATTAAATCGACTCAGCGCTTGCGCCTGCAGGGCCCAAACCTTAAAATTTCCTGTTTTTCTCATCGGGCGAATTTCTCGCCCGAAATCAGTCAGTAACGGTAATATCGAGCATGCGCACCCACTATTGCGGTCATATAAACGCCTCACATATCGACCAGGAGGTCGAAATCTGCGGTTGGGTTCACCGGCGACGCGACCATGGCGGGGTGATTTTCATCGATCTGCGGGATCGCGAGGGTCTGGTTCAGGTGGTCTATGATCCAGACCTGCCGGAAATCTTCGCCACTGCTGAGCAGGTGCGCAACGAGTACGTGCTCAAGCTGAGAGGTCGCGTACGCGCCCGTCCCGAAGGCACGGTCAATCCCGACATGCCGACCGGCGAAATCGAAATTCTGGGTTTGGGCCTGGAGGTATTGAACCGCGCCGACACCCCCCCGTTCCAGCTGGATGAACATGAGCGCGTCTCTGAAGAGGTGCGCCTGCGTTACCGTTATATGGATCTGCGCCGCCCGGAGATGCAGAAGCGCATCATGCTGCGTGCCGCGGTCACGCGGGCGCTGCGCAGCTATCTGGATGATAACGGGTTTCTGGATATCGAGACGCCGATGCTGACCAAGGCGACCCCCGAGGGGGCGCGCGATTACCTGGTGCCATCACGCACCCACCCGGGCCATTTCTTTGCCCTGCCCCAGTCTCCCCAGCTGTTCAAGCAGTTGCTGATGATGTCGGGCATGGACCGCTATTACCAGATCGTACGCTGTTTCCGTGACGAGGACCTGCGCGCCGACCGTCAGCCCGAGTTCACCCAGCTGGATATCGAGACCTCGTTCATGAGCGAGACCGAGATCATGGATTCCATGGAGGGGATGATTCGGGGCGTGGTGAAACAGGTGCTGGATGTGGAACTGCCCAATCCGTTTCCGCACATGACCTATCAGGAGGCGATGCGCCGTTTCGGCTCCGACCGGCCCGACCTGCGTTGCCCGCTGGAGCTGGTGGATGTGGCCGATTTGATGGATGGGGTGGATTTTAAGGTGTTTTCCGGTCCGGCCAAGGATCCCAAGGGACGCGTTGCTGCCCTCTGCCTGCCCAAGGGGTGTGAGCTGACCCGCAAGGAGATTGACGAGTACACCCGGTATGTTGGCATTTACGGGGCCCGTGGATTGGCCTATATCAAGGTCAATGACTGGGCCGGGCAGGGGCGCGACGGTCTGCAGTCGCCGATCCTCAAGTTCCTGCCGGACGCGGCGGTCGACGGCATCATGCAGCGCACCGGTGCTGTGGACGGTGACCTGATCTTTTTCGGTGCCGACAAGGCGTCGGTGGTGAATGAGGCGCTCGGCGCCCTGCGGGTCAAGCTGGGCGAGGATCGCGGGCTGATGCAGCCCGGCTGGCATCCGGTCTGGGTGGTCGACTTTCCGATGTTCGAATGGGACGAGGGCGGCGACCGCTGGAACGCCCTGCACCATCCGTTTACCGCCCCCAAGGCGGATCAGATAGACCTGCTGGAGACCGATCCGGGGGCCTGCCTGTCGCGCGCCTATGACATGGTGCTGAACGGCACCGAGGTGGGTGGCGGCTCCATCCGTATTCACAACAGCGCCGTGCAGGAGAAGGTGTTCCGGCTCCTGGGTATCGGTGAGGAGGAGGCCGAGGAGAAGTTCGGCTTCCTGCTGTCGGCGCTCAGATATGGCTGCCCGCCGCACGGCGGCCTGGCCTTCGGCCTGGACCGGCTGGTGATGCTGCTGGCGGGCGCCAACTCCATTCGCGACGTCATGGCCTTCCCCAAAACCCAGACCGCGGCCTGTATGCTCACCTCGGCACCGTCCGAAGTGAGTCCCGCGCAGTTGCGGGAACTGTCGATCCGGGTGCGTACGCCACAGGATGGTGGGGGCGCGAAGAAGCCGTCCTATGATGATACGGAAGTGATGTAGTACTCCTTACCATGAAATAAGTTAGAGTATTAAAGCACTTTTGTAGGGTGGATAAGCGACAGCGCATCCACCGCGGCAAAGGTGGATGCGCCTACCGGCTTATCCACCCTACGAAACTGCGGGACTGCCTTGGTGGTCCCGGTCCTATTGCCTCTCTCCGGGAGTAGCGTGGATAAAACCTGCAAACGCCCGGAATCGGTACTGGTGGTGATTTACACCGATCAGGGTGAGGTGCTGATGCTCAACCGGGCTCGCCCCAAGGGATTTTGGCAGTCCGTCACCGGTAGTCTAAAGTGGGGTGAAACGCCCCGCCAGGCGGCCGAGCGGGAACTGCTTGAAGAGACCGGACTGCATCATCACGGCAAACTCCAGGATGCTCATCACACGGAGCGTTTTACTATCCTGCCGGCCTGGCGTGGCCGCTTCGCCCCCTCGGCGCACTATAATCGGGAACATCTCTTTTACTTCCGCTTGCCGACGCGCCGGCTGATCCGACTCAATCCCCGGGAGCATGACGAGATGCGTTGGCTCGGCGCTGCACAGGCGGCGCGCAAGGCCAGCTCCTGGACCAACCGCAATGCCATCCTCAGGCTGCTGAATCCGGTGTCACAGGCGCCCCTCCGACAGCTGTAGGGTGGGCACGCTTTTTGTGCCCACGTGGATGCGGCAACACGGGACGACAGCGTGGGCACAGAAGACGTGCCCACGCTACCAGACTGTTGCCGGGCTGCGCATGATGGCCGTGCGCGAGGGGTTCCCCCTACGCGATAGAAAAAACAACCCCGCCCGACCCGTAGGGGCAGGTCCCCGTGCCTGCCCTTTTCCTGGACAACCGGGGAGATCGGGCAACCACAGGGGGTTGCCCCTACTTATTCATTCGCAATCACAAAGTTCCGTCGTTCGGGGCGATTCTGTTGTTTACAGCACATCCGAGGCGTAGTCCGCCAGCCGCGAGCGTTCGCCCCGCAACAGGGTGATATGTCCGCTGTTGCCCCAATCCTTGAACCGGTCGACCACGTAGGTCAGGCCGGAAGTGGTTTCGGTCAGGTAAGGGGTGTCGATCTGCGCCACATTGCCGAGACAGACGATCTTGGTGCCGGGGCCGGCCCGGGTAATCAGGGTCTTCATCTGCTTGGAGGTGAGGTTTTGCGCCTCGTCCAGGATAATGTACTTCTTCAGAAAGGTGCGGCCACGCATGAAGTTGAGCGAGTGGATGCGGATGCGTGAACGCAGCAACTCATCGGTGGCGGCCCGCCCCCATTCACCGCCGTCGGTCTGGGTCAGCACCTCCAGGTTATCCATCAGGGCACCCATCCAGGGAGTCATCTTCTCCTCCTCGGTGCCGGGCAGAAAGCCGATATCCTCGCCCACCGGCACCGTGACCCGGGTCATGATGATCTCGCGATAGATATTCATGTCCAGGGTCTGGGTGAGTCCGGCCGCCAGCGCCAGCAGGGTCTTGCCCGTGCCGGCGGTGCCGAGCAGTGAGACGAAGTCCACATCGGGGTCCATCAGCATGTTGATGGCGAAGTTCTGTTCCCGGTTGCGCGCCCGGATGCCCCAGACCGAATGGTTGGCGCTACGGTAATCGGTGGCCATCTCGATAATCGCGTCATCGCCGTCACGGCGCCGCACGATGGCCTCGAAGTTCGAGTCGTCGTCCAGGAACAGACACTGGTTGGGGTACCAGGAGTGGGTGTCCTCGCCCTTGATGCGGTAGTAGGTGCGCCCCTGCTCCTGCCAGGAGTCGAGGTTTTTACTGTGACTCTCCCAGAAGTCGCTCTGCAACTCGGCCTCACCGCTGTACAGCAGGTTGACATCATCCAGCACCTGATCGTTGTAATAGTCCTCTGCCGGCACCCCCAGCACGGCGGCCTTGATCCGCAGGTTGATATCCTTGGAAATCAGTGCCACCTGCGTATCGGGATGCTCCTGCTGCAGGGTGAGGGCGGTGCTCAGGATGTTGTTGTCCGGGATGTTGCCCGGCAGGGACGCCGGCAGGTTGCTGGCCAGTGTGGTGGTCTGAAAAAACAGCCGGCCGGCCGGGGCGGCGGTCGCGCTCTTGCCGTTGGACGGTGCGGGGAGCGGCAGGCCGGCGTCGATCTGCTGCTTGCTGGCGCCGGACATGAGTTCGTCCAGAAAGCGGGAGACCTGGCGCACGTTGCGCGCCACCTCGGACACGCCCTTCTTGCCCTTGTCCAGCTCTTCCAATACCACCATGGGCAGGAAGATGTCGTGTTCCTGGAATCGGAAAATGGCGGTGGGGTCGTGCATCAGCACATTGGTGTCGAGCACGAACAGGCGGCGCTTCTCCTGATCATTCATGGGCGTTTTTTCCTGCGTTGGATGGGTGGTTTCCGGGAGTGCCGTCGATCAGCGCTGCGCCGGTTCTATGATGGCGTCCAGGTTAATGGCGTCGCAGAACTCCATGAAATCGTCCCGCAGGGAGGCGATGTGTATGTCCGCAGGGATGCCCACGGTCATGTGGACGGAAAACATCACGGTTCCGGTATGGGGTGCGGCGTAGCTGGTGGTGGCCATGTCTTCGATATTGATCTTGCGTTTGGAAAAAAAGTTGGCCAGCTGGTGCACGATACCCGGGTGATCCAGGGAGACCACATCCACCACATAGGGCAGGGAGGGGCCGGCTCTGTCCCGTCCCTCGGTGCGCTTGACGATGACGGTCAGGTCGAGTTGCTGCTCCAGTGCCGGGATCGCCTCCTCCAGCTTGCCAAGCGTGTTCCAGTTGCCCTCGACCATCAGCAGAATGGCGAACTCGCCACCGAGTACGGTCATGCGGCTGTCGGCGATATTGCAGCCGATATCCAGAATGGCCTTGGAGAGTTCGTCGACAATGCCGGAACGGTCCTTGCCTAGTGCGGATATCACCAAATAGTTCTGTGTGGACATAGATAAATAATGCTCCTGTTTCTTTTCCCCCTGAGTGTAGCTTCCTGAAGGCCCGCTTGTCTCGTATCTCGTTGTAATACCACCAGTGGTCCGTTCTGCCATTCGTCCCATGCGGGGGTGCAGCCAAACCTTTCGACCAGCCAGCCATTTGCAGGAGTACAGGAAATGTGAGAAGCGCCTGATTCGGACGGAAAATAATCAGAATTACTGTATTATCGGCCATCCACCTTGTCAGCGCCGGAGTCGGCGTTTTAGAATGACCGATTAAGCGGGTTATTTGGAGTTTCTTCACATGTTTCAAGGCAGTATGGTAGCGCTGGTCACCCCGATGCGGGAGGACGGCAGCGTCGATGAGAACAGCCTGCGTGACCTGGTGGAATGGCACGTTGAACAGGGTACCGATGCCATTGTCGCGGTCGGCACCACCGGAGAATCAGCCACCCTGGATGAGCGTGAGCATTGTGAAGTTATCCGGCGGGTCGTCGAGTTTACCGCGAAACGGCTGCCGGTCATTGCCGGCACCGGCGCCAACTCCACCACCGAGGCGATCCAGCTCACCCGTTGTGCCAAGGAAGCGGGCGCTGACGGTTGCCTGCTGGTCACCCCCTATTACAACAAGCCGACCCAGGAAGGGCTGTACCAGCACTTCAGGACGGTGGCGGAAGCCGTGGATATCCCGCAACTGCTGTATAACGTGCCGGGGCGGACCGCCTGCGACATGCTGCCGGAGACGGTGGGCCGGCTCTCGGCCATTGCCAATATTGTCGGTATCAAGGAGGCGACCGGTGACCTGAGCCGGGTCGCGACCCTGCGTGGACTTTGTGGCGAGGATTTCGACCTGATTACCGGTGATGACGCCACTTCCCGTGAATTTATTCTGCTTGGCGGTGTCGGAACCATCTCCGTGACCGCCAATATCGCACCGGCCGCAATGCAGCAGATGATTGCGGCAGCACGTCGGGGTGATGCGGATGAGGCGGCGCGGCTCGACGCACCGCTGGCCGCTCTGCACCGGGATCTGTTCCTGGAGTCCAATCCGATTCCGGTAAAGTGGGCGCTGGCCGAGATGGGGCGAATCCCCAGTGGCATCCGCCTGCCGTTGACCTGGTTTGCCGAGCGTTATCGCGACCAGCTGCGCCAATCGATGGTTACTGCGAGTCTCCTCTGAAACGTCAGGCAACTGGCCCCAAGGTTTTCGACAACATGGCTTTAACAACCCGAAATACGCTGATTCCATTCATGGTTACTCTCCTGCTGACGGGGTGTGGCGCTCTGCCAAGCATGGATCAGGTACTGCCTGATCGAAAGGTCGAGTATAAAAAGGCCAAGGATGCCGGTACTAATCTGGAGATCCCGCCGGATCTGACCAAAAGTACCATCAATGATCAGTTGGTCATCCCCGGCTCTTCCGGTGCCGAGGCGACCACCCTATCGGGACAGCTGGAACGGGAGCGGATTCAGGGCCGGGTCTCCACCCGTACCAGTGTGTTGCCGAAGATCGAACAGATCGAGGTGATGCGGGATGGCAACCAGCGCTGGTTGCGTATTCAGGGTGCCCCGGACGACGTCTGGTACAAGACGGTCGCCTTCTGGCAGGAGAATGGCATTCTGCTGGCCCAGCAAGACCCCACCGTGGGTGTGATGGTGACCGACTGGCTGGAGAATCGGGCCGATATCAAACGTGACTTTATTACTGACAAGATCCGTTCGGTGTTCGAAGGGGCTTACTCGGCGGCGACCCGTGATCAGTACCGGCTGCGTATCGAACCGGGCGTCGTTGAGGGGACCACGGAACTTTATCTGACTCATCGCGGCATGGAAGAGAAGTATATTCTGGATGGCGGCGGTGACACGGAGCGTACGGTATGGAATCCGCGCCCCACCGATCATGGCCTGGAAGCCGAGATGCTGCGCCGCCTGATGAACTATATGGGTGTCGCCGATCAACAGTCGCGCACTTCACTGGCCCAAGGTGGGGCCGCCCAGGCTCGCTCACGACTGGTGCGCAACGACAAAGAGGTGTTGTTGCTGATGGATGAAGAGGTCAACCGCGCCTGGCGGCTCACCGGTGTGGCCCTGGACCGGGTCGGTTTTGCGGTGGAAGACCGGGATCGTACTAAGCTGGTCTACTACGTGCGCTATAACGATCCGCTCAAGGAGACTGATGAACCCGGTCTGCTGGGCAAGTTGGCGTTCTGGCGCGACAACGACAAGAACATCGACAAGGAGAGCCAGTACCAGGTCGGGCTGGATGCCGACGGTAGCGGTACCCGCGTGGTTGTCAGGAACAAGGAGGGTGTCCGGGACAATTCCGAAACCGCGCTGCGTATTCTGACGCTGCTGCATGAACAGATACAGTAAGGGAGCGGTCGGTTAGGAAAGGTCGGTGCGTTTCGCCTCTCTGGGCAGTGGCAGTCGGGGCAATGCGACCCTGATCGAGTGTGGGACGACCCGGCTGCTGCTGGATTGCGGTTTCGCCGCCAGAGAGGCCGAGCGGCGTCTCGAACACCTTGGAGTCGCGCCGGAGAGCTTGTCGGCCATCCTGGTGACCCATGAACATCAGGATCATATCAAGGGGGTCGGGCCGCTGTCCCGGCGCTACGGGTTGCCGGTGTGGATTTCCCACGGTACGTACCGGCAGGGTCGTTGTGGCGAATTGCCCGATGCCCAACTGATACACAGCCATCAGCCGCCGTTTCGGATCGGTACTCTCGCTATACAGCCTTACCCGGTGCCCCATGATGCGCGCGAGCCGGTGCAGTATATCTTCAGCAGTGACGACACCCGCCTGGGTGTGTTGACCGACAGCGGCAGCATCACGCCGCATATCCAGCAGATGCTGGATGGTTGCCACGCCCTGCTGCTGGAGTTCAATCACGATCTGGATATGCTCAACAACGGACCCTATCCGTTGTCCCTGCAACGGCGGGTCGGTGGTCGGCTGGGACACCTGAATAATGAGCAGGCGGCCGCGCTGCTGGCCGCTTTGGATCATGCTCGGTTGCGACACCTGGTGGTGGCCCATGTGAGTGAGCAGAACAACCACCCGGAAAAGGTGCGCGACTCCATCCTTTCCCGGTTGCCACAGCTGGCGTCACGCCTTACCCTGACCTGTCAGTCAGAGGTGAGTCCCTGGTTTGAGGTGTGAGTCATGAGCCTGAAAGCACAGCTGTTTCCGCAGAAATCCCGGTTTCTGCCCGGTCAACGCTGGCTCAACGTGCTGTTCAGAACCCTGCATTTGGTCGGGTTGGGCGGCCTGGGGGCCGGGTTTCTCTACCCGGCGGCGGATGAGAGCTGGCAACTTTACCTGCAGATCACCCTCGCTTCAGGTCTCTGCCTCTCCCTGATCTCCATCTACTCCAACGGCATCTGGTTGATCCAGTTGCGTGGGCAAGTGGTGTTTCTCAAATTGGCCTTGCTGGCCCTGATGACTCCCTTTCCGCAACTGCGGGCCGAGCTGTTTATCCTGATCATCCTGCTCTCCGGCTGGATTGCCCACGCTACTGCACAGGTGCGTTACTACTCGCTCTATCACCGGCGGCGCATCGAATCAGGGGATCTGCACTGATCCAGGGGCCAAGCGGCTGCGCGCCCTCATTCCATATTTCCACTCTCCACATGGGAACGCACAGGCAATTCGCCCTGGCTTGTGAGGGTCCGATGCGGCATTTTCCAGCGGCTTGGAGTATCATTACCGATTCGATTTTTCGCCCATCAACAAGGTACCCCATGCTCACTCTTCGCGGTGCTCCAGCCCTTTCCGATTTCCGTCAGAACAAACTCGAACGTCGTCTTGCCGAGGCCGTGGGGCGTCCGCTGGGGCTGTATGCGGAGTTCATCCATTTCGCCGAATTGAGCCAGGCCCTGGATGGCAATGAGCAGGCCATCCTGGATCGTTTGCTGCGCTACGGCCCCCACTTGGCAGAGCATGAACCGCTCGGACAACTGCTGCTGGTGGTGCCGAGGCCCGGTACCATATCGCCCTGGTCGACCAAGGCGAGTGATATTGCCCACAACTGCGGTCTGGCGAAGGTCGAACGACTGGAGCGGGGCACCGCCTACTACCTGACGGCGAGTGACGCTGCACCCATTACCGAGTCTGAACTGCAGGCGGCCAGGGCGGTGTTGCACGACCGGATGACCGAGGTGGTATTCGATGACTTGACGGAGGCGGTCTGCCTGTTTACCCGGGCCGAACCCCGGCCCTTCACTACGGTCGATGTGCTGGGAGGCGGCCGGCCGGCGCTGGAACTGGCCAATGGGGAACTTGGGCTGGCACTGTCGGCGGATGAGATTGACTACCTGGTGGAGAGCTTCCAGGGTCTGGGGCGCAATCCCACCGATGTGGAACTGATGATGTTCGCCCAGGCCAACTCGGAGCACTGCCGGCACAAGATCTTCAATGCCGACTGGATTATCGATGGTGAGCCGCAGAGCCATTCGCTGTTCAAGATGATCCGCAATACTACCGACCAGTCACCGGACAATGTGCTCTCTGCCTACAAGGACAATGCGGCGGTGATGAGCGGCCACCCGGGGCAGCGCTTCCTGACCGAGGCCGACAGCCATCGCTATGGCTACAGCGCCGAGCCGATCCATATCCTGATGAAGGTCGAGACCCATAATCATCCGACCGCCATCTCCCCCGATCCCGGGGCGGCCACCGGCTCCGGCGGCGAGATCCGTGATGAAGGGGCCACCGGCAAGGGCTCCAAGCCAAAGGCCGGCCTGACCGGTTTCTCCGTCTCCAACCTGCGTATCCCCGGCGCCGAACAGCCGTGGGAAGAGGATTTCGGCAAACCCGAGCGGATTGTCTCCGCTCTGGATATCATGCTGGAGGGGCCGATCGGCGGTGCATCATTCAATAATGAATTCGGTCGCCCCAATCTGTGTGGTTACTTCCGCACCTTCGAGGAGCAGGTTGCCGGGCCGGAGGGGCCGGAGCTGCGCGGTTATCACAAGCCGATCATGCTGGCCGGCGGTCTGGGCAATATCCGTGAAGCGCACATCGAGAAGCACGATTTCCCGGCCGGTTCACCGCTGGTGGTACTGGGCGGACCGGCCATGCTGATCGGCCTGGGCGGCGGTGCCGCCTCCTCCATGGCCAGCGGTACCTCGGCCGAGGATCTCGATTTCGCCTCGGTGCAGCGTTCCAATCCGGAGATGGAACGACGTTGTCAGGAGGTGATCGACCGCTGTTGGGCACGGGGCGCGGAGAATCCGATCCTGTTTATTCACGATGTGGGGGCGGGTGGCATCTCCAATGCCCTGCCGGAGCTGGTGCATGACGCCGGGCGCGGTGGCCGCTTTGAACTGCGCACCGTGCCCAATGATGATCCCGGCATGTCGCCCATGGAGATTTGGTGCAATGAGGCGCAGGAGCGTTACGTGATGGCGATCGACAGCGCACGCCTGGAGGCGTTCAAGGCGATCTGCGAGCGCGAGCGCTGTCCCTACGCCGTGGTCGGCGAGGCGACCGATGAGGAGCACTTGCTGCTGGGTGATGCCCATTTCGAGAACAACCCGATCGATATCTCCATGTCGCTGCTGTTTGGCAAACCGCCGCGCATGCTGCGGGATGTGAGACGCCGACCCTTCAAGAAACCAGAGCTGGATTTTGCTGGCGTGGCGCTGGAAGAGGCGGCGTTGCGTGTGCTGCGCCTGCCGGCCGTGGCCAACAAGACTTTCCTGATCAGTATCGGCGATCGCTCCATAACCGGCCAGGTGGCACGGGACCAGATGGTGGGGCCCTGGCAAGTACCGGTAGCCGACCTGGCGGTTACCCTGTCCGATTACGTCGGCTATACGGGCGAGGCGATGGCGATCGGCGAACGCACGCCGCTGGCACTGATCGATGCCCCCGCATCGGGGCGTATGGCTATCGGCGAGGCGATCACCAACCTGGCGGCCACCGCCATCGACAAAATCGGTGATATCAAGCTCTCTGCCAACTGGATGGCCGCCGCCGGTCATGTGGGTGAGGACGCCAATCTTTACGCCACCGTCAAGACGGTAGGGATGGAACTTTGTCCGGCGTTGGGCATTGCCATTCCGGTGGGCAAGGACTCCATGTCCATGAAGACGGTCTGGCAGGAGACGGGAGAGGCACGCGCCGTGACCGCGCCGCTGTCGCTGATCATCAGCGGCTTCGCTCCGGTCAGTGATGTACGCCGCACCCTGACACCCCAGCTGTGTACCGATCAGGGCGATAGTGACCTGATCCTGATCGACTTGGGTAAGGGGAGTAACCGCCTGGGCGCCTCCGCCCTGGCGCAGGTCTACCGCCAAGTCGGACACCAGGGAGCAGACCTGAATGATCCCCATGCCCTGAAACAGTTCTTCGCCACTGTTCAGGATCTCAACCGCGATGGCCTGCTGCTGGCTTATCATGATCGTTCCGACGGAGGCCTGTTTACCACCTTGTGCGAAATGGCCTTCGCCGGTCACACCGGAGTGACGGTCCATCTGGATGACCTGGCAGAAGATAATCTGGCGGTGTTGTTCAACGAGGAGCTGGGTGCGGTGATCCAGGTGCGGCACAGCGATACCGACGCCGTACTGAAGCAGCTGCACGATGCCGGTCTGGGCCACTACAGCCACCTGATCGGTACCTTGAACGGGACCGACCGTATCCAGATTCAGCGCGGTCGGCACTCCCTGCTGGGGATGAGTCGGATCGAATTGCAGCAGGCCTGGTCGGAGACCACCCTGGCGATGCAGCAGTTGCGGGACAATCCGGACTGCGCGCGGGAAGAGTTTGCGCGAATCACCGATGTCTCGGATCCCGGCATACAGGCAACCCTTACCTTTGATCCGGCCGAAGATGTGGCGGCACCAATGATCAACAGCGGGGTGCGGCCGGAGGTGGCTATCCTGCGCGAGCAGGGGGTCAACGGTCAGTTGGAGATGGCCCACGCCTTCCACAAGGCCGGCTTTGACAGTATTGATGTGCACATGTCGGATGTTCTCTCCGGCCGGGTCTCGCTGGAGCGGTTCAAGGGGCTGGTGGCCTGTGGCGGCTTCTCCTACGGCGACGTGCTGGGGGCCGGTGAGGGCTGGGCCAAGTCGGTGCTGTTCAATCCCCGGGCACGGGATCAGTTTCAAGCCTATTTTGAGCGTGACGACAGCTTTTCCCTGGGCGTCTGTAACGGCTGCCAGATGCTCTCCAATCTCCATGAACTGATCCCCGGCGCGGAACAGTGGCCGCACTTTGTGCGCAACCGCTCGGAGCAGTTCGAGGCCCGCTTTGTCTCCGTTGAGGTCAAGCAATCCAGCTCCATCCTGCTGCAGGGCATGGCCGGGTCGGTGTTGCCGATTGCTGTGGCACACGGTGAAGGTCGGGCTGAATTCCGCGATGCGGACCATCTGGCCGCCGCGCAGGAGCAGGTGGTGATGCAGTATGTAGAGAACAGCGGTGAAGTGGCCACTCGTTACCCGGCCAATCCCAACGGCTCACCCCTCGGTATTACCGGGCTTACCAGCCGGGATGGGCGGGTCACCATCATGATGCCCCATCCTGAACGGGTCATCCGCACGGTACAGAACTCTTGGCATCCTGATGGCTGGGGCGAGGATGGTCCCTGGCTGCGGCTGTTCCGCAATGCCCGTGTCTGGCTGGGTTAAACCCCCCGCCGCCGGCTTGCCGCACAGGGCTGGACAGCATCGGTTGCCGGGGAGCGGCTGATGTCCACCGTAGGTGCGGCGTTCCGGGCTTCGGTGCCGGTGCTGTTCGGCTATGTCCCGTTGGGTATGGCCTTCGGCATCCTGTTCCAGAATCTCGGCTATGCCTGGTACTTCGCTCCCCTGATGGGGCTGGCCGTCTATGCCGGTGCCGCCCAGTTCATGGCGGTGGGGCTGTTGGCGGCCCAGGCGTCCCTGTTCGAGGTGGCGCTCTCCACTTTTATTCTCAACTCCCGGCACATGTTCTTCGGCGTGTCGCTGTTGAGTCGCTACCGTGCCCGGGGCCTGAAGAAGCTCTACCTGATCTTCGGGCTGACCGACGAGACTTACTCCCTGATCACCAGCACCCATCCGCCGGCAGGGCATGACGAGCAGAACTATTATCTGGCCCTGACGGCGCTGAATCAGACTTACTGGGTAACCGGCTGCGCCCTGGGCGGCCTGTTCGGGGCCAGCGTGCAGTTTGATACCAGCGGGATGGATTTTGCCCTCACCGCCCTGTTCATGGTGCTGATGCTGGAGCAGTGGAAAAAGCTGCGCGAGCCCTATCCTTTTGCCGTCGCCCTGCTGTGCGGCCTGACGGCGTTATGGTTGTTCAAGGAGCAGATGCTGCTGGTCTCGATCGGCCTGTCCATTGCACTGCTGTTGCTGCGCACCCGTGTCAGGCAGGTGGCTTCATGAACGATACCGGTTATCTGTTGTTGGTGTTCCTGGTGATGGCCGTCGCCACTTTCATCACCCGGCTGATTCCGTTTGTGGCGTTTCGTGACCGGGGGGATCACCCGCTGCTGCTGTATCTGGGCCGCTACATGCCGCCGGCCATCATGACCCTGCTGGTGCTGTACAGCCTGAAATCACTGGATCTGACCCAGGCACCCTACGGCATCAACGAGCTGCTGGCCCTGCTGCTGACCAGCGTGCTGCATCTGTGGCGCGGCAATGCGTTGCTCAGTATCTTCGCCGGAACGCTGTTTTACATGGCGGCGATCCAGTCGGGCTGGTTTGTTTAGGGTATCTGGCGTCTTTTGCGAGAAATATTGAATGACAGGCGGGGAGCAGGGTCCCGTCGTGGATGGCCGGGCAGATTAGCGGAGGCATAACTGGTCAACAGGAACCGAGCCCGGCGATGCGCATTGGTGACCGGGTTTAAGTCCGCCTAACTGCTTTCCACCCGCACCGCCAGGACATCACAGGTGGCCTGATGCAGCACGCCGTTGGCGGTGGAGCCCAGCAGCAGTTGTAAGCCGTGTCGGCCATGGCTGCCCAGCACGATCAGGTCGGCTTTCTGCTCCTCGGCAACCCGGACAATCTCCCGTTTCGGTGTGCCGATATCCACCTGGAAACCGGCGTTGGTCAAGTTGTGCTGTTCAATCATCGCCTGCAGCTTTGTCTCTGCCTGTTTGGCCAGCCGCTGGTCCAGATCGAGGTCTTCCGGGAGGGGGATTTCACCGGTATACATGGCACCGGTGTACTCCACCACATGGATCAGGGTCAGGCGGGCGTTATACAGCTTCTGCAGTTCTATGGCCTTGGCCATGACCGAGTCAAACTCTTTGGAAAAATCCGCCGCCACCAGGATGTGTTGATAATTGGACATTCGTTTGCCTCCTATGCTCTGCTGTGTTCATTATGCTGTGGAGTGGTTTTTTTTGCCAGATATACCGTCGGTGAAAGGGGGCTTGCGGGGGGTGTCCGGGAGCATCGGCACGGGGGTGGATAGGTACCCACCCGGCCCCGCGCGCAGCCCGGTCGTTGGCTGCGCCGGCGGGCAGGCTTGCCTGAACCGGGAAACTTCCGTAGTCTCGGGTCAATACCCTCGAAGGATGTTTTCATGTGGCCTCGGGCGCTGTTGTTATTTCTGTTGCTGCTGATTTCCGGGCCGGGCCTGGCCGAGGATCAATTGATCCGTATCGGCGTATTGAGTCATCGGGGCAGCCAGGCCACTTATGATACCTGGTCACCGACCGCCACGTATCTGGGACGGGTGATTCCGGGGCATGACTTTGAGGTGGTACCGCTGGATTTTGCCGAGGTCGACCCAGCCGTCAAGTTCGGGCAAGTGGATTTTATCCTGGCCAATCCCGGTATCTATGTCAATCTGGAGGTCCGCTACCGGATCTCGCGCATCGCCACGCTGAACAACCTGGCGGGCACAAACGCCAACAATGTGTTTGGCGGCGTGATCTTTGCCCGGAGGGATCGCCGCGATATCAATTCCCTGGATGACCTGAAGGGGAAAAGACTGATGGCGGTGGCCGTCACTTCGCTGGGCGGATTTCAGATGTCCTGGCGGGAGATGCGTACCCGGGGACTGGACCCCTACCGGGACAGTGCATCCTTCTCATTTGGCGGTATCCACGATGAGGTGGTGCGCGCGGTCAGGGACGGCCGGGTCGAAGTCGGCATGATTCGCACCGATATCCTGGAACGTATGGCGGCGGCCGGCGAGATCAATATGGATGATTTCAAGGTCATCAATCCCAAGGTCAATCCCGGATTTCTGCTCAATCGCAGCACCCGCCTCTATCCGGAGTGGCCGTTTAGCAAAGTGCTGCACACCTCCAATGAACTGGCTCAGAGGGTCGCGGTGGCCCTGCTGAACATGCCGAGCTTTCATCCCGCTGCCCGTGCCGGCAACTATGCCGGCTGGACCATTCCGCTGGATTACCAATCGGTGCATGATCTGTTCAAGGAGTTGCAGCTGCCGCCCTACGAATACTCCGGGCGGTTTACCTTGGCGGATGCCATGAAGAAGTACTGGTATTGGCTGCTGGTTGCCCTGATATTTCTGGTGTTCATGCTGTTGATGACCACCTGGGTGTCACGTCTCAATCGGGAGTTGAAAAAGGCCAAGCTGCACTTGGAACGCCAGTATGAACTGATCCTGAACTCGGTGGCGGATGGGATTATCGGGGTCGACCTGGACGGTAACACCACCTTTGCCAACCGGGCGATGACCCAGATCACCGGCTGGGCGGCTGCCGATCTGATCGGCCGGAATCAGCATGAGATTCTGCACCATACCCGCGTCGACGGGACGCCGCATCCGGCTGATCAATGCCCGGTCTACGCCACCTGCAGTGATCAGATCCCCCGCTTCGTGGAGGATGATGTGTTCTGGAAGAAGGATGGCAGCAGCTTTCCCGTGGAGTACTCCAGCACCCCGATTCGAAACGAGCAGTTTAAGACGGTGGGCAGCGTGGTGGTGTTTCGGGATACCAGTGATCGCAAGCGCATCAGCGACGAGGCGCGCCAGCACCAGGATGATCTGGCCCACGTGGCGCGATTGAGCACCATGGGTGAGATGGCGTCCGGAATCGCCCACGAGATCAATCAGCCGTTGACGGCAATCGCCACCAACGCCCATGCCTGTATCCGCATGCTGGAGAGTCATAGCGGCGAGACGGAGCGGGTGATCGACGTGATGGAGCGTATCGGCTCTCAGGCCGCCAGGGCCGGGGAGATTATTCGTCACTTGCGCCAGTTTGTTAAAAAAGAGCAGCCCGAACTGAGCCGGATCGACATCAACGAGGTGATTAATGAAGTGATTACCCTGTTGCGCACCGAGATCAGAAAGTTTGGGGTGAGCATCGGACTTGATCTGGATGACGGGATCGGCGAGGTGATGGCGCTGCATGTGCAGATTGACCAGGTGATACTGAACCTGGCCAGAAATGCGATCGAGGCAATGGCCGATATCCAGGCGGGGGAGCGGCTGTTGAGTATTGCCACGCGCAATGAGCAGGATGCTTACGTCCGGGTTACCGTGACTGATACCGGCCCCGGGCTTGATCCGGCGGTGGTTGATCAGCTATTCAACCCCTTCGTGACCACCAAGCCTAACGGTATGGGGCTCGGTCTCTCCATCAGCCAGGGCATTATCGAGGCGCACAAGGGGCGGATTTTTGTTGAACCTGTAGAGGGGAGCGGTGCGCGCTTTGTCTTCCTGCTGCCCACATCCCCACAAAGAGAAATAGAAGTATGAGTGAGAGTACAGTCTTTATTATCGATGATGACCGGGAGGTGCGCGAGGCCCTCCAGTTGTTGATGGAGTCGGTCGGACTCAATGTCGTATCGTTTGATTCGGCCAATGCCTATCTGGAGCAGTTCGATGCCGCCAGGCCCGGCTGCATCATACTGGATGTGCGCATGCCGGGCATGAGTGGACTGGATCTGCAGAACCTGCTGCTGGAGCAGCCGCTCTGTCCGCCGATCATTATCATCACCGGTCATGGGGATGTGCCGATGGCAGTGCGCGCGGTGCAGGCGGGTGCGGTGGATTTTATCCAGAAACCGTTCAATGACCAGGCGCTGCTGGACAGCGTGCACCGGGCGCTGGAGCATGATGCCCGGCAACGGGGCGAGGCCTCTCATATTGCCGAGATAAAACAGAAACTCTCCCGCCTGACGCCTCGCGAACGGGAGGTGCTTGAACTGGTGGTGCAGGGCTTGCGTAACAAGCTGATTGCCTCGGAGCTTTCGGTCAGCCAGTCCACGGTTGAAGCGCATCGGGCAAAGGTGATGGAAAAGATGGAGGCGAAGACCCTTTCAGATCTGATGCGGATGATGTTGACCCTGGAATCCCAATAGGTCGTTGTTCCGGCGTCTGCTCTGAATCGGCTTCAGTGGCCGGACCACACGGGTTGCCCCATATGGCCTCTCGGTTGATGTCTGCTCGGGTTAAGGAAAACCCCAACAACCGCTGCTGTATGTTCCAATTTCCATCGTGCTGGCCCCTTTCCATAATCAACTACGTCTGAAAATCCGCCACGGAATCGAGCGCCCGGTCGCGACTCTGCCCAGATTCCGAATAAAGCAAAAATTGGTGCGGAGTGACGACATAATTGACCTCTTGTCCGATAAATGAACGTGCAGGGATGCGCCACAGGCTGACGTTCGGCTATTGGACAGGCGGTCACCCCTCAGCATTCCTTAGGAGGATATGATGATAAAAAAGTTCAGGCTGGTTTCGACACTGGCCATTATAACGTCGGTCACCTTGGCTGGCTGCACCGGCAAACCCATAGCAAAAGAAGCGCCCGGGGCGATGGCCCCCCAGGTTGATCCGGCGATTGTCGCCGAAGGCAAGGCGATTGCCATGGGGCGGACCAAGGGCAACTGTCTTGCCTGCCACATGATCGAAGATGGTGAATCGCCCGGTAATATCGGGCCACCACTGCTGGCAATGAAGGCGCGCTATCCCGACAAGGCCAAGCTGCGTGCGCAGATCTGGGACCCGACGGCAGTCAATCCGGAGTCGGCGATGGTCCCCTTCGGTCGCATGCAGGTCCTGACAGAGGATGAGATCGATAAGATCGTCGAGTATATCTGGACGCTCTGAGGCAACGGTGCTGCACAACCGCGACAAACTGTTTTGGGAAGAGAAACTATGAAGACAATACTGATTACTCTGGCGATACTGGCGGTCAGCGCCGTTACCGCCCAGGCGGGACCGGAAGAGGACCGCATGGCGTTCATTAAACATTACAAGGCCAGATTCCCCTCGGTGCCGAGGGAAGAGTACGTAAACGGTGCCTATGCGATCGATCCCATCGGCCGCGAGAACTGGGAAGCGATCGAGGAGTTCCCGCCCTACGAGCCGTTCATTGATGCCGGTCAGGCGATGTGGGAAAAACCCTTCGCCAACGGCAAGGGCTACAAGGACTGCTTCCCGGATGGGCCGGCGATCGCCCACCAATATCCTCACTGGGATAAGGGCAAAGGCATGGTGATGACCCTGCCGCTGGCGCTGAATGAGTGTCTGCAGGCCAATGGTGAAAAGCCGCTCAAGTACAAGAAGGGGCCGATCAATAACATCCTCTCCTATATCGCCTTTCAGTCCCGTGGCAAGGTAGTCAACGTAGTGGTGCCGGACGATGACCCTCGTGCCATGGCCGCCTTTGAGAAAGGCAAGAAGTTCTATTTTACCCGTCGGGGACAGCTCAACTTCTCTTGCGCCACTTGCCATGTGCAGAATACCGGCCTCAAGGTACGTACCGAGATTCTCAGTCCCTCGGTCGGTCATGTCACTCACTGGCCAGTGTATCGCTCCAAGTGGGGGACGGTGGGTACCCTGCATCGCCGCTTCTCCGGCTGCAACAACAACATCCGCGCCAAGGCACTGCAGGCGCAGGGTGAGGAGTATCGTAACCTGGAGTATTTCCTCAGCTACCTGAGTAACGGCCTGGAACTGAACGGACCGGGCGCCCGCAAGTAAGCGATCACGGTTGTTTGCAAACAGGTAACAAGAGAAACTGGAGAGGAACATGAAGAGCAAATATTTAATCATAATGCTGATGCTGACGTTCAGCTTGGTGGCCGGCAGTGCGGCGGTGCTGGCGGGCGACATGCAGCCGGATGCGGCCGCGGCCATGGATGCCATTGCCAAGGCTGAGGCTGCGCGCAAGAAGGCGGCATCTGTAAATGGCGAGTGGCGGGATACGGGTAAATTCATCAAGCAGGCCGAAGAGGCTGCCAAGGCCGGTGATTACAGTAAGGCCGTCAAACTGGCCAACAAGGCCGAAGCAGAAGGCCAACTCGGTTACGAGCAGCAAGTTTCGCAAAGCGAACTCAAAATACCCTCCTATCTGAAGTACTGATACGGATCAAACCGAAGGAGAGAGATAATGAAATATGGCAAGGTACTGATTACCCTGGCCCTCGTGGGGAGCGTGGCCCTGTCCGGACTGGCACTGGCCGCTCCCAAGGCCAAGATAACCCCGGGAATGGAGTCGCTGGATGTCATGCACAACGGCAAGATGGTGACCATCCGGAGGATCGATGACAAGGAGGCCCGGATTCCCGAGGCCTACAACCATCCTTCTCGCCATTGCCCGCCCTTCTGCATCCAGCCAATGCAGATCATTCCCGGCGTGGATACGGTCGGTGAACTGGACGTGTTGGGTGTGCTGAAACGCATCAGCAATGGAGACCGTTCGGTCATGTTGGTGGATTCCCGCACCCCGGACTGGACCCAGCGCGGCACGATTCCAGGCGCGGTCAACATCCCCTGGGATAAGATCAATATTGATGTTGCGGGCAACTTTGAAATTGAGGCGGAGGCCGAAACCCTGCAGGATATCCTGGTCAACAGCTTTGGTGTGCAGATGGTGGATGGCAAGTGGGATTTTCGCAATGCCAAGACCCTGGTGCTGTTCTGTAACGGCATCTGGTGTCCCCAGTCATCGGTGAATATCAAAACCCTGACCAAAATGGGTTACCCCGCCTACAAACTGAAGTGGTATCGCGGTGGCATGCAGGACTGGGTCAGCGTCGGTCTGACCACGGTCAAACCCTGAACAGCAGCAGAACGACAGGAAACAGCTATGAATGAATTACGCAGATTGATAATCAAGGGTTCAATGGCCGCCGGCACACTGGGTGTCGCCGTGGGCGCTGGACTGCTGGTACCCACAAGCGTGCTGGCCGCCTGGCCGGACAAGGCGTTTGCTGAAAAAAAGATGGAGGATGCCCTCTCAATGCTTCTGGGCTCGGGCGAGATGACCGAGAGTGGTGATATCAAAATCAAGGCCCCGGAGATTGCCGAAAACGGGGCAGTGGTTCCCGTTACCGTATCTGCTGATATGGCTGGAGTGGAATCCATCACCATAGCAGCACCCAATAATCCATCTCCGCTGGTGGCCAGTTTTGATCTGGCCGATGGCGCCCATGGCTATGCCTCCACCCGTATCAAGATGGGCAAGAGTGGTGACGTCATTGCAGTGGTCAAGGCCGATGGCAAGCTCTATACCGCCAAAAAGGGTGTCAAGGTGACGATTGGCGGCTGTGGCGGCTAAGCCTGAGCGGACGCACATCGGACCAGAACAGCAGATAGCACATTTTGAGGTATAGAACATGGCAACAATCAAGATTCGCGCGAAAGAGAAAGATGGGGTGACCACCGTCAAGGCATTGATGACTCATCCCATGGAGTCCGGTTTCCGCAAGGATTCCAAGAGTGGCGGTATGGTGCCGGCACACTTCATACAGGAAGTGGTGTGTGAGGTGAATGGCAAGATGGTGATGAACGCCCACTGGAGCGGCGGTGTCTCCAAGAACCCCTATATCTCCTTCAAGTTTGACGGCGGCAAGGGTGAAACCCTGAAGCTCACCTGGACCGACAACAAGGGCAAGAGTGACAGCACCGAAGCGGCGATAGGCTAGTCCGGTTCAGCGGGAGGTAACCGCACCCCGGGTGCGGCACAAGTCGGCGTGGACGGTCGTGGGGCCGTGCAATGACAGGGGGCGAAGTTGCGTTGACGTCGCCCCCTGTTAACAGTCCCGTACGCCATAACGGCACTAAATAACAGCATACAGGCCAGGTTGAGCGGTCAACCGGAGCCTGACCGAAGGTTGATCTGACATGAGCATATCAAGAAGAGAATTCCTGCGCCTGATGGGGATGGCGGGCGCGGCCGGCCTGTTGCCGGGGGCGCTTCGGGCGGCTAACCGGCGGCCCGGGGATCTTTATGAAATCCCCCGCTTCGGCAATGTCTGCCTGATGCACATGACCGATTGTCATGCGCAGCTGAATCCCATCTACTTCCGTGAACCCAATGTCAATCTTGGGGTGGGCGGCGCACTGGGCAAGGCGCCACATCTGGTGGGGAGTGCGCTGCTGAAACAGTTTGGCATTACACCGGGCAGCCAGACAGCACATGCCTTCAGCTATCTGGACTATGATGCTGCCGCCAATACCTATGGCAAAGTGGGCGGGTTCGCCCATCTGGCCACCCTGGTCAAACGCCTGCGTGCGGAGCGGGGTGAGGGCAACTCGCTGCTGCTGGATGGCGGCGATACCTGGCAGGGCTCCGGTACCGCCTACTGGACCCGGGGCAAGGATATGGTGGAGGCGTGCAATCGGCTCGGCGTGGATATCATGACCGGCCATTGGGAGTTCACCTATCAGGACAGTGAAGTCATTGAGAATATCGGTGCGTTCAAGGGTGAGTTTGTCGCGCAGAATGTGAAAGTGACCGAAGAGGCGCTGTTCGACTACAAGTTCAGCGACTTCGGCGGATTCGATGAGGATGCCGGACTCGCCTTCAAACCCTACACCATGCGCACCCTGAACGGGGTGCGGGTTGCGGTGATCGGCCAGGCCTTTCCCTATACGCCCATTGCCAACCCGAGCCGCTTTATCCCGGACTGGACCTTCGGCATCCAGGATGAGCGGATGCAGGCCCTGGTGGACAAGGTGCGGGCCAATGAAAAGCCGGACCTGGTGGTGGTACTGTCCCACAACGGCATGGATGTGGACCTGAAGATGGCGGCCCAGGTCACCGGCATCGATGTCATCTTCGGCGGCCACACCCATGATGGCATACCGGCCCCCACGGTGGTGGAGAACGCTTCCGGCAAGACCCTGGTGACCAATGCCGGTTCCAACGGCAAGTTCCTCGGGGTGATGGATCTGGATGTGCGCAACGGCAAACTGCAAGGTTATCAGTACCGGCTGGTGCCGATTTTCTCCAACCTGCTGACGGCCGATGCGAAGATGCAGGCCTATATCGACGAGGTACGCGCACCCTACCTGGCGAAACTGCAGGAACCGTTGGCGGTCGCTGAAGAGACCCTGTATCGCCGGGGCAATTTCAACGGTACTTTCGATCAGGTGATTTGCGATGCCCTGCTCAACATGAATGACGCACAGATTTCGCTCTCGCCCGGATTCCGCTGGGGCACCACGGTGATCCCGGGGCAGACCATCACCATGGAGCATGTGATGGATCAGACCTGTATCACCTACCCGGAGACCTACCGTCGGGAGATGAGCGGCGCGGACATCAAGGCGATCCTGGAAGATGTGTGCGACAACCTGTTCAATCCCGATCCCTATTTCCAGCAGGGCGGTGACATGGTGCGGCTGGGCGGCCTGGACTATGTGTGTGATCCCAACCAGTCATTCGGCAAACGCATCAGCAACATGACTCTGGATGACGGCACCGCCCTCGAGGCCGGCAAACAGTATATGGTTGCCGGCTGGGCCACGGTCGGTAGCCAGTCCCCTGGCCGGCCGATCTGGGACGTGGTGGCGGATTACCTGCGGGATCAGAAGCAGGTGAAGATTGATAAACTCAATACGCCGAAACTGGTGGGCATGTCGGACAACCCGGGGCTGGAGGCCTATCCCTCCTGAATGGTTCAAACATGCAGCCCCGGTCAGGCTGGAGGGTAGGTCGCGTTAACCGAAGGCGTAACCCGACGAGGTTTCCGGTACAGGGAGCATGGATTGAATGTCGGATTACGCTGTCGCTAATTCGACCTACGAACCCTGAGGGAGCCTGGTGGGCAAACTCCCGCCGCGACAGGAGATCCGTCTCGGGCAGAATTCGCGGCGAGGGCGCCACTCCTACCCTGAGGGCAATCGGTTCCGTAGGATGGGCACGCTACACTGCTATTGCCTGGATGGGGTGTAAAGCTCGGACCGGGAGCCTTGGCGAACGGTGGCTTTGCTCATCCTACGTGCTGTCGCTAATTCGATCTACGCACCCCGCAACCGGATTGAACGGTAGCTCGGGTTTAGCCGCCAGGCGTAACCCGACATGCTCGAACAGAGCTGTCGGCGGATGTCGGTTTACGCTGGCGATGAAGCGGCCCGGTGTCGCGTCGGCAGCCGATTTTTGGCGTGGATCCCTGTAGCGTCCTTCACGTAAGATGGTGCTTTATTTGTCGCGGATCCAGGCCGACAGAGATTATGACCAAACCGGTTGTCAAACAACTTGCCATCACCCTGTTGCTGTTACTGCTGATGGCCGCCGTCCACGAGGGTAGCCTGGATCGCATTGGCCATGAGCAGACCGAAGCGGGCTTCAAGCGGGCGCTGCTGGTGTTTGCGGTGAGCCGGGGACTGAACGGGGTGATCTCGGTGGCCCAGGGCACTGAGGTGGCGGTGGAGCCGGTGGGCATCGGACTCAATTTCAAGCCGGGTGAGATACTGGACCCGGTCAACGATCTGGTGGAGCGTTTCTCCTGGGTCATGCTGGCCAGTAGCGCCTCGTTTGGCATTCAGCGGGTCCTGTTGGACGTGATGGCCTCCTCCTGGCTGACGCTAGCCGCCACTATCGCCATTATGTTGCTGTTAGCGGTAGTTTGGTGGCCGGGGTCATACCGCATTGGACGGTTGGGGCATGCCATCTGCCGGTTGGCGGTCGCCCTGCTGATTCTGCGTTTCTCCATCACCCTGATCGCGATCGGTAGTGAACATTTTTATCGGGCATTTCTGGAGCCGCAATACAGTGAATCTCGTGATCAACTGGAGCGGGCGGCGGGCAACATTGGAGAAGTAAACAGCGAACTGCAGCCTAATCTGCCGCCAGCCGAGGGGGAATCGCTGCTGGATCAGGCCAAGCGGGTCTACGCTTCTGCCACCAAGGCGGTGGATGTGGAGGCGCGCATGGCCGCGTTCAGCCGCGCGGCGGCCGATATCAGTGAGCACGCCATCAACATGATCGTGGTGTTTCTGATGCAGACGGTGCTGTTCCCGCTGTTTTCGCTCTGGCTGCTGTGGCAACTGCTGAAGTGGGTGCTGCGTGCCCGCATGGCCGGGCTGAGGCGCGACCCGTTGACGACTCGGGCCGCACCTGAGTAGGGGGCTTAGCTGCCGTGCAGTTCACGCGCCTGTAGCGTATTCTCCAGCAGCGTCGCCACCGTCATTGGGCCGACACCACCCGGTACCGGGGTGATCCAGGCCGCCTTCTCGCTGGCACCGGCAAACTCCACATCACCGCACAGGCTGCCGTCTTCCAGTCGGTTAATGCCCACATCGATCACCAGCGCGCCCGGCTTGATCCATTCACCCTTGACGAAGTTGGGTCGGCCAACCGCCGCCACCACAATATCGGCATTGGCGATTTTTTCCGGCAGATCCCTGGTGCGGCTGTGGCAGACGGTGATGGTGCAGCGTGCCGCCAGCAGTTCCAGCGCCATCGGACGTCCGACGATATTGGACTGACCGATAATCACCGCATCCAGCCCCTCCAGGCTCTGCCCGGTACGTTCCAGCATGGTCATCACCCCCTTCGGGGTGCAGGGGCGAAGAATCGGCATGCGCAGCGCCAGCCGGCCTACGTTGTAAGGGTGGAAACCGTCCACATCCTTGGTGGGCAGGATGCGCTCGGTAACTGTCTCCTCGTTGATCTGCGCCGGCAGGGGTAGTTGAACCAAAATCCCGTCCACATCCTCGCGTCCGTTCAACTCGTCGATCTGGGCGATCAGTTCCGCCTCGGTCGTGTCGGCCGGCAGGCGGCGCAGTTCGGAAAGAAAGCCCACCTCCTCGCAGGAACGCTGTTTGTTTCTCACATAGACCTGGGAAGCGGGGTCCTCGCCTACCAGAATCACCACCAATCCCGGCGGGCGTTCGCCAGCCTTGGTCAAGCGGGATACCTGGACCTTGATGTCGCTGCGCAGATCAGCGGCGATAGCCTTGCCGTCAAGGATATTTGCACTCATGGGTGAGATTCCACTACAGTTTCAAAAGAAGGGGCGCATGATAGCGCGAATCCCCGGATATTTCACCGCACTGCCGTCGGCGTGGGGGAAATTTTTCGTTGACTCAATGGTGTTGGCTGCGTATCATTCCGGCCTCTTCGCAAAGAGGCGGGGGTCCGGTTATCGGGGTATAGCGCAGTCTGGTAGCGCGCCTGCTTTGGGAGCAGGATGTCGGGAGTTCGAATCTCTCTACCCCGACCAATTTTATCGATCATGCGCCCGTAGCTCACTCGGATAGAGCATCGGCCTTCTAAGCCGAGGGTAGCAGGTTCGAATCCTGCCGGGCGTGCCAGGTTCTTTACAGTTTATGGTGGGCGTAGCTCAGTTGGTAGAGTCCCGGATTGTGATTCCGGTTGTCGTGGGTTCGAGCCCCATCGTCCACCCCATAAATTGGGCCATTAGCTCAGCTGGTAGAGCAGTGGACTCTTAATCCATTGGTCGTAGGTTCGAATCCTACATGGCCCACCAAGTAAATCAAGGAGTTACGTTAATTCGTGACTCCTTTTTTATTGGCGGGGTACAATATCGGTACACTAAGCAAGGAGCCTGTGTACCAATGGCGTCAATCATTAAGACCCCCTCTAGCACCTGGAAAGCTGTCATTCGCCGAAAAGGCTGGCCCACAACAGCGAAGACATTTCGTACTAAGCGGGATGCTGAGGATTGGGCTAGGCGAACTGAGGATGAGATGGTTCGGGGTGTCTATATCAGAAGGTCCCCTTCCCAGAAAATCTCTCTCAAGGATGCCCTAGACCGCTATATAAAAGAGATCACGCCTACCAAGCGGGCATCGACCCAAAGAGCGGAAAAAATGCGCGCAAAGCCGCTAACCGCCAAGCTTGGTAACTACTCCCTGGTTTCTCTCTCTCCGGATGTTATTGCCGCCTATCGTGACGAGCGCCTGGAGGCGGGGCGAAGTCCTGCCACGGTCCGTCTTGAGCTTGCTCTGCTTGGTCATTTGTACACTACGGCGATTAAGGAGTGGGGCATTGGGCTGGTCTATAACCCGGTCTCAAATATTCGTAGGCCAAGTCCCGGCGAAGGGAGAAACAGGCGTCTTACCTGGAGTGAGGCACGCAGGATGCTGAAGGAGTGCGATGCCCATTCGAATCCCATGCTGGGTTGGGCTGTCCGGATTGCACTGTTCACTGCCATGCGGCAGGGAGAGGTTCTTTCGTTGACACTTGACCAGGTAGATCTGCGTAGGCGGATTGTTCGTCTGAGTGAGACAAAAAACGGTAGCGCTAGAACAGTTCCATTGTCAAAAAGAGCGGCTCGGGTTTTGCGTCAGGCAATTGATCATCCAGTGCGACCAAAGGAAACGAACCTGATTTTCTATGGTGAACCTGGCAGGGATGGTGTTAGGCGTCCATATAGGACCAATAAGGTCTGGTCAGAGGCGCTGAAACGCGCCGAGATATCCGATCTGCGCTTTCATGATCTACGCCATGAAGCGGTATCCAGATTTGTGGAAAAAGGGATGAGTGATCAGGAGGTCGCAGCCATCAGCGGACACAAATCGATGCAGATGCTTAGGCGATATACTCACTTGCGAGCGGAAGACTTGGTGGCAAGGCTTGATCGTACTTCATCAAAATTGTGAGCTACATGTCTGCAGCTCACATCAAAGAAATTTTAGCGGCTAAAATTTTTTACCAATAATAAATTACCCCAAATAGCCACTCGGTTTTGATGACCGAATAGTACGATAAAATGTACGGGATTTGCCAAGCTAAACTCCATTATGTCGGTTTCTATTGTGTAGTAGGTTGTATTGTATTTGATACAACATGCTACACATCCTGAAAATGCTAAATGACGTGGTCAACGATTTTGTTACACCCAGTTAAGCCGCTTTCTTTCTCTCCAACAATTGCAGCTCAAAGTCATTAGGACTCATATAGTTCAGGTACGAGTGCAACCGCCTGCTGTTATAGAACATGGAAATGTATTCCAGAATGTCTTGCTGGGCTTCATAGCGTGTCTGGTAGTTTCTCCAGTGCACCCGTTCCTGCTTCAGACTGCCAAAGAAACTCTCAACCACGGCATTATCCCAACAGTCTCCTTTCCTACTCATACTGCCGCGGATGCCATGCGCTTTCAGCAAACGCCGGAACGCCTTGCTGGCATATTGCGATCCACGGTCCGAATGATGGATCAATCCAGCCCCTGGTCGGCGTTGCCAAATGGCCATCTGCAAAGCATCACAAACCAGTCTGGCCTTCATCCGTGAACTCATGCTCCAGCCCACCACCCGGCGTGAACACAGATCGATCACAACCGCCAGGTATAACCAGCCCTCCTGCGTCCAGATATAGGTCACATCCGCCGCGTAAACCCGGTCTGGCTGGGCCACGTCAAACCCGCGGTTGAGCAGATTATCAAACACCGGCTGCGAGTGGTTGCTGTTGGTCGTGACCTTGTATTTCTTGCGTTGGCGGGCCTGCACGCCTGCCTCACGCATCAATTTTCTGGCCTTGCTCCGACTCACCGGATAACTCAGCGCATTGAGCGCCTTCTTCATCCGACGGCTGCCATAGGCATAGTCCGCGCTCTCAGCGATATCCTTGACCCACTCCAGCATCTCTTGATGCACGGGATCATCCAGCCTGTTAGCCAGACGTTTTCTGTGCTGGTAATAGCCATTGCGGGTCACACCCAATACCTGGCATTGCAGGCTGATGGGATAGGCATTCTTATGCTGGGTGATAAACGAGTATTTTATTTCGTTTCTGCTGCAAAGAATGCCGTCGCTTTTTTTAAGATATCCCTCTCCATCTCAAGGCGCTTCACCTGGGCCTTGAGCTTTCTGATCTCTTCCTGCTCCGGTGTCAGCTTGCCATTGCCGCGAAAGGCTTGGCCATCGGCCGACCGATGCTCTTGCACTCAGCGACCCAGCATCTGAGCATTAATGCCAAGGTTCTTCGCGGCCTCGGCCCGGCTGTAATTCTGATCAAGCACCAGACTGACCGCATCCAGCTTGAATTCTTTCGAGTACTTCTTTCGTGTTGTCATTGTCTTTACCTCAGTTAAGTGGATTATGCTTAACTGGGTTGTACAAATCTATTAGACCACCTCAAAACGATCCCACTGTATCGACAAACTGAATGTGAAATTAGAGCGGTCGTTTTGAATGAAAAACGTGTGCCGTGCCCCTCAAGTGTCAATAATAATTGCTCATCATCAGGTGTGTATCCCGTTTGCAATTTTTGGAATGCAATAATTTGTCCCGATTTGAAAACTGCAATTTCTTGGCTAAACCTCTTATGTCTATTTCTCCTCAATGAACACTCAGGTTATATGCGAACTCATCAGCGGTTCTGAATTTTAGCGGCTAAAATTTTCTCCGACATGCAGTGTTGTTCGTATGGCTGGATGCAGGATATCCGTTAGTAACGGTCAGACTCTTAACTAAATATGAAGCCAAAGTTTAGCTATACTTTTTACTTAAAAAACAAATACTTGCAAGTGTTCTATTTATTCGTAAGAATAATTACAGATTAGAAATTAAATAAACGAAATTGTACGGAATATTTGGTATGGATATTGAGAGTTCGTTGATTAATCGGTATGGCCATCTGTTGACTCTTGCCGAGGTGGCAGAAATTTTGAAGCGCAGTCCTGATGGGCTCAGAGTTTCTCTTGGGCGGAATAACGAAGTATCTAAAAAGTTAAACATGGGAAAGAAAAAAATTGGAAGGAGAGTGTACTTCCGAGTGGCAGCTATCGCAGAACTGATTGAGTCGTAACAGCAGATATTCTGTAGAAGCTGTTATGGAAGAGATTAATGAAAGTGCATGTAATAGCCCACTAGTCAGAACATTGGAGCGTCTGCAAGTCAGTAAGCGCTCGCAGCCTAAGGTTGAGTCTGCAATAAGCACTAGAGAACAGATGGAATTGCCTTACTGGGCTGAATGGAATCGCGCTCTACCTAATCACATATCACGAACTAGTATATTTTCCCCTGTGCAACCAGGTAGACGCATCTTGCACGATATGAGTTGTTTATCTAGCCCGAAAGGAGTTGCTCTATATTTTTCAGGAAAGCAACTCGATATGGCTGATCAAGATGTTTTTCTCCAGGTATTGCATCTTGCTCGGCGATATCCGTTGGAAGAGCGTGTGTATTTTACGAGGGCAGACTTCCTCCGGGATATAAATCGTTGTGTAGGAAGCAGTGACTATCGATGGTTAGCGGCAGCAATTAATCGGCTAGTAATTGCAGCTGTTTTTATTGAGACACGGCGGTACAAAACAGGTTTTCATCTAATTGACCAGTATGACTATGATCAAAAAACAGGAAAATATTATGTGGTGCTTAACCAAAAAGTGAAGGCGCTATTTTCAAATTCTGAATATGGACTCCTGGATTGGCAGCGTCGATTAGAGTTAAAACGAAAAATCGGTCTGGCCAAATGGTTGCAGAGTTACTCAGCGAGCCATAAAAAAGGCCAGCACAAAATAGGGGTTGACCTGTTGCGGCAATGGTGCGGCTGGTCAGGTAGAGCACGAAACTTTTCCACCGCTTTGACTCAAGCAATGAATGAGTTAGTGCGTGTTGGAATCTTCAGTGGTGCAAGAATAAGTATTAGTAGGCAAGGTAATGTTCAGGCTGAATGGGTTCGCGAATAACGTGGATCATGTGAAGTGCCGTCGGGATGGCGGGGCGGTGCATCGGGATGGCGGGGCGGTGCATCGGGATGGCGGGGCGATTCGTCGGGATGGCGGGGCGGTGCATCGGGATGGCGGGGCGCAACGGTTTCGTAAGGTTATGAATCTATAAATAAAAAACAGATAACCATGCCTTTAACCGTATTTAACCAATATATAACCGGTGATCATCTGTGAGTAACGCTAGATACCGAATACATGATATCTCATTAGAAACCAGTCACTGGCGTTGCACCTGGTCGTATCAAGAGTCAGTGGTGTATCACGCATCAGAAATGCATTAGCTGCATATCAGCAATGTTTCAAATCGAAAGAGAATGGAAAATTATGAAGCAAATACTGATTCGGGTTAGCGAAAATACAGCTAACAATCTGAATGAGCTTGTAGAACTCTGCAATCAGGAAAACAGCCGCAGAGATGGTTGCACAAGTCATGGCGCACTGAGCCTGTCTCGCTTGATGTCCATGTTAGCGGAAGATGCAGCGATGGTCATTACCCGTCCAGGAAGCTGGGAAGGAGCGAACATGGCCCAAGTCTTTAGTTCTCATGGCTATGATGTGTGATCAACCACTAGTCGAAGGAAAAGAAAATATGACAACAAATATTAAGCAAGAGCTGGCCGCATGGGTTGCCCAGAAACAAAAAATAGCAAAGCCCAAGCGCAGGGAATGCGTAGCTATCTTTCTAGCTGTGCGCGAAGACGTGAAGGCGGCCATCGCCGCCGGGTACGCCCTCAAGACCATTTGGGAGCATATGCGCGAAACCGGCCGGGTGTCGTTCCGTTACGAAACCTTCCTTCGGTACGTTCGTCGGCACATCACGAACGCCCCGCCAGAGCGTCCCAAACAACCTGGCACAGTGAAGCCAACGGCCCAAGACAGGGGCGCAGATGAGGTGATGCTGACGGTATCCAGTGAACCGAAGAAGGTGAAGCTGTCTCAGACCAGGAGCTTCAGTTTCGACCCGTCTCCGAAAAGAGAGGACTTGATCTGATGATCGCTAATCAACGCTGTAACCTGGTGCTTGGTACGCTGTTGATGCGCTGTCGGAACGCTTTAACCGTTGGATTTGGCTGTATCTTAGCCATTATCACCGTGTTTGTAAGCTGTTGCTGTTCGATAGCGCATGCACAGCACAAGATGCGCAGCATCGACAGCTTGAAAGTGGCCTCTGAAGTCAGGGCAGGATGGGTGAAGTTAGCTAACCGGGCAAGCCGGTTAACTATCTTCACTGTCCCTTATTCGCGCCCGAGGCGCTCAACGGAAATCCTGCTCTGCGAGGCTGGCCGGCTACCGCCGGTTATCAAACGAGGTTGAAAAGATGGAGCAAAGCGAGCAACAGCAAGATCGGAAGCGCCGGCATCACCTGCGGGTGCCGGTGTTCCCGGATGAGAAAGAGGCAATCGAACGCCAGGCGAAGCAAGCTGGCCTAAGTGTCGCCCGTTATTTGCGCGAGGTTGGTCAGGGTTACCAAATAAAGGGCATAGTTGATTATGAACAGGTGCGGGAGCTGGCCCGGATCAATGGTGATCTGGGGCGTCTGGGTGGGTTGTTAAAACTCTGGTTGACCAATGATGAACGTACTGCGCATTTTGGCGACTCGACTATACGGGCGTTGCTGGGACGCATTGAGGCCACCCAAGACGATATGGGAAACATTATGATGTCTGTTGTCATGCCGAGGGCGGAGCAGTGATTATTTTAGCCGCTAAAATGCCAAGGCATCCCGGGGATATGTTTTGCTAACAAAGCATGTTCCCATGGGCTCAGTCGGTGGATCCGACTTCGGTGTCTTGGTGAAGTACATCACACACAGGCAAGGCAAAACCGAACGGCTGGGGAATGTCCAGGCGACAAACTAATAAAGGGTTATCAAGATGAAGAAAAAAATTTTAGCGGCTAAAATTACGCTGACTGTAATATTGATAGCCGGCCTGATGCAGCCAGCAGTTCATGCTGGCGGCATCCCGGTTATCGATGTAACCAACATCGTGCAGACCACGGTTAGCGCCTCGGAATCAGTCAGCCAGACCCTCAAGTTGATACAGCAGTATCAGACTCAGCTCCAGCAATATCAAAACATGCTGCAGAACACGATGGCCCCGTCCACGAACATATGGGACAACGCCACCGCCACAATGAACAACCTGCGCAATGCGATCGACTCCCTGGCGTACTACAAGAACACCTTGGGCGATGTGGATACCTACCTGGCGCAGTACGGGGATCTCGACTACTACGAAAGCTCTCCATGCTTTGATCCTATTCAATACGTAAACTGCACAGCAGTCGAACGGCAGAAAATAGAGGATGCCCGCCGTCTTGGGTACTCCGCGCAGAAGCGGGCTAATGACGCCCTGTTTAGAGGCCTGGACCAGCAACAGGATGCCATCCAAGCCGATGCTGTCACCCTTGAACAACTTCAAGCGGCCGCCCAGAGCTCCACAGGACAGATGGAAGCCATCGGCTACGCCAACCAGTTCGCCAGCCAGCAGGCCAACCAGCTCCTACAAATCCGGGGGCTCCTGATTGCCCAGCAGAACGCGGCGACGACTCGGATGCAGGCACAGATGGCGGAAGAGGCCCGCTCGGCGGCTCAGAGAAAACTCCTTACTTCGGGGACATTTAGAAGGAGCCCACCAGGCGATTATTAATGCTATTGGAAAATTCATTATATAGAGGACACAACATGAAATTGCACACGACTACTTGTTTTTTTCTGGTATCGATTCTGACTGGTTGCGGCGAGCAATCGAGTAATAGCTCTGCCACACAGACCCACGATATATCGCAAAGCGGCCCTGTGATTTCCCTAGATGCCAATGCGGAAAATTGCGCGCCTGATATGAAGGCGGCAATCCTGAGTAACCTCAGGGATGAGGCAGATCGGAATGTGTTTAACGCACATTGCCAATCATTCGATCAGAGAAAACTCCTCACTTCGGGGACATTTAAAAAGAGCCCACCAGGCGATTATTAATAGCAGGGGAATCAGAATGAAGAAAAGAGTCTGGCAAGTACTGATCATGGCGAGCCTGTTGATTCTGGCTTCGGAACCGGCACTGGCCGACCTCGGCAGTGATGGCATCATGAATACAGTTTTAAAGAGATTCGATGATGCAGCGAGTAGTTGGGCCATTACGCTAACGGCAGCCGCCAGCCGGCTCTTCTGGAGCTTGGTACTTATCTCATTGGTTTGGACGGGCGGCCAGATGCTGCTACGCAAGGCCGATATAGGCGAGTTCTTCGCGGAATTATTCCGCTTTACCGTTGTGACCGGGTTCTTTTGGTGGCTACTAACGAACGCCGTTACCGGAATGAATATTGCGGGCACCGTGATCTCTAGTATGCAACAACTGGGTACGCAAGCCGGGGGGCTTGGTTCTGCGAAGTTAGATCCTGGTGCGGTTATTGATATCGGCTTTGGGTTGTTCGATAGAATTCTTTTCTCTGTAGAAAAGCTAGGCTGGGAGGACTGGGATATGGCGATAGCGATGATGATTATTGGGGGGATTATCCTAGCCATACTCGCGTTAATCGCAGTCAATTTATTGTTGTTACTGGCCACGAGCTGGATTGTTCTATATGCGGGGATTTTCTTCCTCGGTTTTGGCGGTTCGCGCTGGACCTCCGATATGGCAATTAACTACTACAGGACCGTTCTAGGTGTCGGAGCTCAACTGCTAACGATGATCCTGGTGGTTGCGATAGGAAAAGCTTTTCTGGAGGACTTTGCAAATCAAATTAGTAGTCATACGACTATCCAGGAACTGGCGGTAATGATGGTTGTTTCCATTATTCTTCTGGTATTGACAAGCAAAGTACCCGCGACAATTGCCGGAATTATTACTGGCGCCAGCGTAGGAAATACCGGGATAGGCCAGCTAGGCGCTGGCGCAGCGATAGGGGCGGGTGCTGTAGCAGCAGGAGCTTTCGCTTCAGGCGGTGTTGCGCTGGCCCATGGTCTCGAAAAGGCGGGGGTGGCCGGTGGTGGCGCTTTGTCTTCTTTAATGGCCGCCTTCTCCCAGGCAAACGCCAATGTGGCGTCTGGCAGCGACGTGCTGACAAGCCTCTGGGGTGGAGGACCTGGCGGCGGAGGTGGCAGCGATCCCAGTGGCGGAGGACCTGGCGACGGAGGCCTGCCTGGTACTGGTAATACCCCTCTTGCCGAAGCGGCCGGTTTTGCTTCTCCGATGGGGGCCGTGGCCTCCGCCGGAGGCAATAACGGTGGGGCTGCTGCAAGCGGTGGCAGTGATGCGGGTGACGCCGTAGCCGACAACAGCGGTAGTGAGAGTGGCCAGTCCGGAAGTAACGGCGGCGATTCAGCCGGCAGCGGCCAACAGGCCGCCACTGATTCAGGCGGTGGTTCGCCACAACAGGCCGCAGGGGGGCAGTCCAGAGGCGGATTCATGGCCTCCGCAGCCATGGCAGCCAGCACAGCGACCAAGATAGCCGCCGATGCCGGCACGAACCTGGCAAAGGGCTCCGGATCGATCGTCAAGGACAAGGCCGCCAATATCAAGGATTCGGTGAAGGGGGCTATACAACAGACCGTCGGCGGTAAAATCGCATCGGAGATCCGCAATCCAGGATCAACCTCCCAGGCCCGGCAAGACAAACAAGATATAGCCGCTGCCGGCGAGCTGAGAGAACAACTGCAAGCTGACGAGGCCCGCGATTTCCTCGCGGAGCACTCGGGGGCTGGTAGTGATAGCACCCCCTCATTCGGGGACAATAGCCTATCGGGTGAGGAAGCAGATCCTCAGTCGGAGGTCGCCGCCTTTGTGGACAAAGGTCGGCCGGTTTAACTGGATAGGATAAATTATTTCATGGACTTTAATTTTCCACCTCAAACATTTCCGGAATTTTTAGGCCTCCTTGCTTCGATGCTTATTCTGATGGCGGGTTTCTATTTTTTGGGGCAATGGCTACACTCTGCTGGGTTCGGGCCGAAAATGAAGTTGGTAGCCGACAAGATGGAGAGAATACAGGAAAGGCTTTCGCTACGCGCCTTCCAAGACGCGAGAGAAATACTTGCAAAACTGGACAAGTTGAGAAATTGGCCATTTAGCCAACGTAAGTAGTTTTAAGCACACAGGCCGGTGGTGGGCACCGGCCTGCATTTCCACATAACACCTAAACATAACCGAGAGGTGATACATGGCAACGACGAATAATACAGAAGTAGAGCGGGCATTGCATCGTGTGGCGACCGCGCTGGCCGCCATGGATTTTATGGACCAGGAAAAAGCCCGACAAATCTCGAAGATAGCTGAAGCCGTCGCAGAAATGTCTTTGGTGCTGTACTACCAGGCCGAGACAGGCCGAGCGACACCGGCAAACTTCGTAGAAGCGCAAACGGCCATTTGCCAGGCTAAACGTGTTTACCATATAATGTGATAGTCGTATGAACGGGATCGCCTCGGCGATACGACTACTCCGCCTGGAAACAGGTTCCCGCCCAAGTGCAGGAATACACAAGAGGCCCGATTAAGGAAAAGCCCACCTCACGGTGGGCTTTTCTATTTTGAACACCATTGCGGTCGCACAAGAACGCCTTGGTGATACGGAATGGCGTGACCACCTGGCCGCCCCTCATCAGTCAAACACGCGGACTTCGACGCGAAGGCCGGCCGTTGCGGCCATCCCCACCAAGTCATCGAGCGAGAATTTATCGATCTTGCTCCGGAGCAGATCATTCAAACGCGGCCGGGTTAGACGGAGCCGCTTTGCGGCGTCCTCTTGCGTCAGGTCCCACGCCTTCACCCGCTCGCAAATATTCAGCATGAGTTCGGCGCGCGCCTTCATGTTGGCCGCTTCCTCTGGAGTGTCGCAGAGCGCATCCCACACGCTTTCAAATGTCTCGAATTCCATCCGTCCGCCCCTCATCAGTCAATAGCGCGCCGCCTGGCGCCGTCTTCCTTGCTGTTCTAGCTTCTCGATGAGCGAGTAACAACGCGCGGTGGTCTCGTCGGTCATTGCAATGGCCCTACCCAGGCCGTCTTTGACCAGGGCCATCAATTCTTCCGCACCTGGTTCTTCGGCCAGCAGTTTGTCGAATGTCTGTTCCAAGGTGCGCTCATGCACCTGGATCACCACGCGGCCATTGTCCGCCTGAATATCCACTTCATTATCGCTGTCGATACCGGTTGTCGTTAAATCGCCTCCCACGGATTGAGGATGGTCACTCCTGTAGGCTCGAAATCGCCCACTTTGCAATTCTCAAACAAGCACACCGTCTTTTCCTTGGGTACTTATTCGAGATCACCTTGCTTTTACGGTTGCTTCCATATCTTCAATAGAAGCCGGTTTATCAGGCTTGGCAACGATCCCTTTCAGGGAGCCAATGCTTTTAGTTGCAGGGACAAAAACAACCCTATCACCATCCTCAATGAGGAAATGCACTTTGTCCCCGCTATGCAACCCGAGCCGTGTCCGGACATCCTTGGGAATGGTGATTTGTCCCTTACTGGTTATAGTGGCAACAGACATGGAAAACTCCTTACACTTTAACTTACTGTTTATTATATTCCTTACCGCAAATCTGTAGCGTTTCACCGCACTTGGTTTGTCTGCGGGAATTCTTCAGCGTAGATCAACCACCGGAATTTATTGCCTGACACTTGAAGGGAGCAATCACCCCGATCTTTTCTTGGCGTATAACATGGTACATTGCTAGGGTTTCGGCGCAAGCTGATACCCTTCGGCGGGTCACCTTTTGCCTTGTCAGTGAACCAGAGGGTACTGATTAGAGCACTATGATAGGGATTCGACTTCAGGCGAAGCGTAGGAGTCGCCCCACACAAGCCAGGCAGGGTTTACACCAAGGACAGCAGCAAGTGCCGATAGGCATCTGGGTCGCATAGATTTGCCGATTTCGATCTTTTGGATTGCAGCCTGATTTGATCCGGCAAGATCTCCAAGCTGTCTTTGCGTCAGCCCTTTGGCCGTTCTGAGTGTTCGTACCCGCTCAGCGATTCCGGCCTCTGCTATTTCATAGTTCTGCACGAGTTGTTCATGATTCATATATTTTCCATTCCGATCAGCGAATCCGCACCTCGAACTCCGGGATCCCGAGTTGCTTGCACAGCTTCCAAAGGGTTTCCAGCTTCTTGAACACCCGGACCTGGCCGCGCCGGGTCTTCATTTCCCGTTGCTCCAGGCGGCCGGTATTGATCACCACAGAAAAGCCGGGAAGATCCAGGGGCCGGGGCACCGCCACCAGGCGGAGATCCACGCCGTTCTGGATCAGGGTACGGATTTCGACTTCGTTCATAGGGGGGGGGTCTGCCAAAAGCGCCGGTTTTGGTAAATAATCAAACTGGAAACCAATATATATAGTATTGGTAGCCAGATCAAGCAACCCGGAAAGGCCGTGGCGGGCGTTTTTGGCGGGGCTATTTAACATAGTGCCTGTTATTCGCATACCCGACACCCTAAATTCTCAACGTGGTTACAGGTTGACGTGTAAACGTGTTTCTCGCATACTGTTAGTGCAATCATATGAACGGAGCTGCCTCGGCAGTGTGGTTGTACCGCCTGGCAACAGGTTTCTAGCTGGTCTGGAGATAGCCAAGAGTCCCGAAAAAGCCCGCCTCTGAGCGGGCTTTGCTTTGTCTGAGATTTACCGGCCCGGTCGAACCGCCTTGCCCTGTTGCTTATTACGCGCAATCACGTGTAGTCGGATTTTTCGTTTTTTCGGACGTGTACTGGCATATGCGCTGGTTCGCTCATAGGCGCTCTGAATAACCAAGTTCAGCCAATTCCCCTTCCGGGTCGCTTTAGTTACATCGAAATAGATCTCATATTCGATCTTTTGGCCGCCCTTAGTAAAGGTATCAATAGTAAAAAATGTCCCACGGTGGGTATGCCAACAATTGCGCCTCCCTAGGTCTCGAATGATGTCCGGCAACTGCTTTGAGAACTCGTGGCGATCAAAACAGAATACTCGCCGCTCTCTCGGCCACGGATACCACATATCGCCTGGAACCTGTTCATTGGCTAGCCGCTTCCTGCTAAAACAATGCATCGAAAAATTTACCTGGAATTTATAAGTAATCGCGGTCTGCTTGTCGGTGGCCTCTGTCGTATAGTGCCAATCGAAGGGATCTAGGTGGCTCAGATCGTACTCGGAGCCCTTGAATGTAAACGCCTTCCATTTCATCACGCATGCCCCCGGCGCTTCCGTGCATCCTCTTCACCACGCTTTGTGCGTTCCTTCAGTTCCTCTTTTGCCAGGGCCTTAAGCTGGGTTATCAACCCTGTCAGGTCGTATTCGTTGGACGTTTGGCCTCCGGCGCTCTGATAGCGGCTATTTCGTTTAACTAGCCCCCGCCCCTCCATCTCTTTCAGGTGCTTCTGTACGGTGCTCTTGTCGCGCCCGACGATATCGCCAATGAGCGCCTTTGAGGGCCACGGCATTGTCGTCTTCTCCCACCAGCACTTGAGCAGCACCAGTAGAATATTGAGCTTCACGGCATCAATGCCGAGTGCCCGTTGCCGCTCCAGCAACAGATTTGGAATGGCAGTCCAACCCTCCACATCGAGGGTCTCCTTGCCCCATTTGCGCACAAGGACCTTCAGCTTTTGGGCTGGTTCGACCTGCTTTCCTGTTTCGCTCATTTGCTGTAATCCATGTTGTTATTTCTTTCGTGCCGTCAAGCATAAGTCGGTGGATACTGGGCCTCAAGGCACCCCCCCTATGCAATAATGAACAAGGGGGGATAGATATACTATGCATGTGAATCGTGTTCGTGTAGTCCAATGGGTATGTGATAATGGAGTATTTTTTGGTAGGTGCTTACGACCAGGGGACCCGAGAATTATTGCATAGGGGGGAATGCGATATCCACCACGGTGCATATGTGAAAATACATATGGGTGAAAGACGATAAAAGGGTCATATTGAAAAGGCCGGGAGAGCCCCGGCCTGGTCTGTCTCATTGGCGAGGTATCACCCGATGCGTGCAGATCGCCGCTGTGCTTGTTCCTTCCTCTGCTGCTGCTTCACCTCCTGGTGATCCGCCTTCCTTTGCTCAGCCTTCTCGATAGCCAGACCAACAGCCGCCCTTACCTGGCGTTCAACACCTTCACGACCAAGCACACTATTGTTTGCCAGATCGTTGAAATCAGTATGCCGCTTCATCTTGGACAAAGCCGCCTGCTGCGACTCACTGAGCAAATCGCCCTGCAGCTTGTTCCGATCCCCCAAGATAAGTCGCAAGTTGCGCAACGCGCAACTAAACAGTATGCTTAAGGTCATATGATCAAAAGCTTTAAACACAAGGGCCTGAAAAAATTCTTTGAAAGCGGAAGTACTGTTGGTATCCAAGCAGCACACAGCACCAAGATTTTGGACAGGCTTACTTTTTTACACACGGCCACCTGCATCGAGGATATGAACCTACCTGGTTATCGCCTCCATGAGCTAAAGGGCAATCATGTCGGCCACTGGGCAATCGATGTCAGTGGAAACTGGCGAATTGTGTTCAAATTTGAAGATGGCGACGCCTACGTCGTGAACTACGAGGACTATCACTGATGGCAATCCAGCAATTCAACCCCCCGCACCCCGGCGGGATGATCGAACGCACCTACATAGAGCCGTTCAAGGGAGTTACAGCAGCAGGCATCGCACGTGAGCTGGGCGTCTCTAAGAGCACCTTTAGCCGTCTGCTGGCAGGGAAGTCGGATATATCACCGGAAATGGCTGTAAGGCTTTCGGCAGTTCTTGGGCGATCCGCTGAAAGCTGGCTACTAATGCAGGACAATTACGACCTATGGAAAGCTCGTCAGGTAGTGGACGCCGATCAGCTAGAGCGTATCGACTTCAGCAAAGTTGCGTAAACAATGAGCCCTGGTGCTCCGTTCGCGGTAGCGGAAATAACTTCTAGGAAAAGTATATGAGCCAATATGATAAGCGCTGGCCTAGCGGTAGGAATCAGTTTGGTGTTACAGAAGATGATATAGCAGAACTGAGAGAACAGCTCCTAGCGAAACACAGCACGGAAAGTAGTAACGTCCCGCAGAAATGCGAAATCTGCGAATATGACGCAGAGCCTACCGAGTTGTGCCTAAGTTGTAATAAACAGCTTTGTGGAGACTGTCATAATGCCCACGCAGATGATATTGCGTGCGATGGTGAATGTCACCCAGAATTGATATAGGAGAATTTTATTACCGAGGAAATCGAGGCCGAAATGATCGCGGTGGGGTATGTGTTCGAGCCGCCCACCCACTTCACAACGACCAACTCCCGCGAGCTGTACGGGCTGCGCGAGGGCGAAACCGTGACCGATGTCATCGCCCGTCACCAGGCCGGCCAGGTACGCACGCTGGCCGACGACGAGCTGGCCGAGCTGCGCCAGGACATGGCCGAGGCCTCCGGCGAATCCCAGCCCGCGACGCCGCACGCGGAATTCAGGCAGCGGATCCAGCGTAAAAATCATGAGGTACAACGACCAGGAGGAAAAAGCATGGCACACCACGACAACGACAACGACAACGACCAGGAAGAACCGGCATTCCTGGACGATGAAGGTCCGCTCGCCGAACTTCCGCCAGTATTTACCACGACCAACATTCGTGAAATGTATGGGTGGCGGCCAGGTGAAAGCCTGGAAGATGCCATCGCTAGGCACGACGCCGAGCAGGCAGGGAAGGTGCGCCTGTTGACCCAGTGCGCGGCAAGCCCCTAGCAATGTACCAGGTTACACGCCAAGAAAAGATCGGGGCGATTGTGCTCCTCAAGTTGGGATTAGGGAGCGAACACGACCACGACATGGCCGGCCGATGAACTACGGCGAGCTGGGCCGACAACAATCTGCACATCCCAGCCCAGCCGGGCCAAGCAATCGAGCATCTTGGCTTCGCTGATCCCCCGGAACTGGCCGCGCAGCATTTTCGAGAGCTTGGGTTGTGGTAGTCCAAGTACATCGGCGGCTTTCTGCTGGGTCCACTTCCGGCCTTTGATGATCTCCCCTATCTTTGTAGTGAGCTGGGCCTTGACCAGCATTTCGTCGGCATCGACATGGCCAAGGTCGGCGTAGACGTTTCCAGTGCTTTGTGCAAACTCAATCATTTCCGTACCCCTTTGGCGTGCGCTTCCACCGCCTTCAATCGTTAGCGTATCAAGTGCGTATTCCGGCGAAGTTAAACAATGATTCCGGACGAACACCAATAGACCCTGCTTTTTTGCTGCATGGACGAAGTAGGGCCGTTTCGCCCCCTGTTCAGTACACCACTCATAGTACCCCAACGCCGGGAGAAGGCAGGTCTGGGAGTGGGTCCAGGCGTTGCGAAAGGCCGGTTTGGTGCTCGCCGACTCCAGACGAGCGTTGAAGGTGGCGTATTTGGGGGAGACCTCCTTCGACCAGGCCGGCACCAAGCCCCAGCGCATGGGGAAGGTCCCTTGAGCCTGAACGGCCGGAACGGTCTGCGTCGGCGCGACATTGTACCCAGTGGGTATATCGGCCGGCCAATCCCCCAGAATATCCAGCCACCCGCGTAAGGCCTGGATATGGTTAACGAAACGTCCACACACCAGGTAACTCTAGGGCAACTCTGATTAATTCCACAAATCGTATATCATTGACCTATTGATCACCAGCCATAGAAAAACGATGAGACAGCAAAGCTTAGAAGCCAGCGGTTACGAGAAATTCAGAAAAAAGACCCGTAA